>ULUS01032608.1_pt1 | contig 38979 bp, 39 predicted proteins | sample 1958761 | NCBI WGS metagenome assembly ULUS01 (sample SAMEA4835767, study PRJEB28245) | human gut metagenome | biome: gut microbiome; material: fecal sample | place: Denmark | collected 2008
TAATAGGTGGAAGCGTCTTTCACTTCCGCCAAATCAAGCGAAAAAGCAAGTATTAGTCTTTATAATCTACCTTGATGACAATGACGCGGATGCTTTGGTCGTTGGTGTCATTGTTCACCTTGGCGATATGCCAGTCGCCAGGGAAGAAGATGAAGAAGCGGTCGGGCGCACTGTCCACGAACTTGGCTTTCTTCACGTCGTAGGCATAATGAATCACGTCGGGGCGGTATTTTGTGTTGGCCTTGCTGGTGTAGTGGTCGATAAGCCCGAAGCGCTCCACGCCTTTCACGCAATACTGGAAGTCTATGTGATGGAAGTGGCTCTCCGAGCGGCGCTTTTCCAACTGTCCATTCTCGCTGTCCTCCACACTCACCGTGAGTGAGGTGCCCTCAATGGGGTGCTTGCCCTTGGGAATGTTGAGCAAGTCGGCCTTGGACAGCCAGGCAAACAGAGCCTTCCATTGTTCGGGATTCTTTTTGTACTGCAGGTAGAAATCCACTGCATTCACGGTTTTGTCTGGCATGGCTGCCGTGAATCCGTTGCGCCACACCCCACTCTTCATCCACTTGTTAGCCTCAGCCACAAGTTTCTTGTCGCCATAATAGCGTGTGTAGTAGCCCTTTGCAAAAAGGGTTACAGACAGCAACATCATGGCCATTGAAAGGAATAGTTTCTTCATAAGTCTTGTTGTTTTATCTGTTTTTATGTTTTAGATACCACTGATGTATCACAAAGTGATAGAACGCCAATGCCACCGTCACCAATGCCAATCCGGAGAGAAGCAGCACGCGAGGTTGCTTCCACAGCACGGCATAGCCCACGAAAAGTCCCAGTGCCATGCCCAGTTCCCAGCACAGGAAGAAGGTGCTCTGCGAGGTGCCTCGCTGACAATGATCGCTCAGCTTGATGAAAAAAAGCAGGAATCTGGAGCCGATCATGCCCACGCCAAAGCCTACCAAGACGGGCGAAAGATAGTCTACCGCCGCCGTGCCCTGCGTGATCATGAGGATGAGCGCAGCGGCAAGGCTCAACATGCCGCAAATGGCTTCGCTCTTGAGTTCGGCATTGACAAACACAAACTTTTGGGCGACGAGTGCCAGGAGGAATCCTGCCATCATCATAGCGTAGAACCGCTCGGTCCATTCCACAGACATAATCATGCCGAAAAGCACGGAAACCATCAGCAGATTGAGAAACATGGGCCATGCCTGCGGCAGGAAAAAACGGTCGAGGCTTACCAGTTTCATTGTGTCTTCAGGTGCCTTGAAGGGAAAGTTCACCATTCTTATCAAAACGATTGACAGGAAGGCAGTTGCCATGGAAAGCAACAGCACACTGTCGAAGTCGCTCGCACGATATACGACCAGGCTCAGCATGGGACCGAGAGACAGGGCGAAACGGCGGAACCACGAGGCCACATAGTTGGCTTCCGTGCGCTGGAACGATTCACATTGGTCGATGACGAGCGTGCTGGCAAGCACCATATCGGCCAAGCCGAAAGTGGCTCCAACGAGCAGCCTCACGGCCCAGACCATCCACATCTCGCACGCCACGAAATCGGTGTTGCGCAGGAGCCACAGCACGGCCGTGCATGCCATCATTGCCGCCACCGACCAGATACAGACTCTGTTGCGGCGGAAACGCTGGATTAGATAGGAGCAGAAACCGCCCAACAGGAATACGCCGACACCATAAATGCCCATTGCCACACCTGTGGCTAATGGAGACTGATGGAGATCGCCCATAATCCACATGGGGAGAATGGGGATGAGCATATAGACGGACATGGAGAGCAGCATGTTGGACAGGACGAGCATCCAAAATCCGCGATGCCACAGGTTCATGTGTATGGGGGTATTCTGCGTGTACATGTTGCTTTGATATTTTAGTAAGACTCCTGTTCGTTGGGGAAGTCGGAACTCTTCACGTCCGCCACATACTGCCCGATGGCATCGGTCATGATGGTGTTGAGATCAGCATAGCGGCGAAGGAACTTGGGCTTGAAGCCAGCGTTCTTGCCAAGCATATCGTCGACGACGAGCACCTGACCGTCGCATTGCCCTCCAGCACCAATGCCTATGGTCGGGCAACTAATGCTCTCGGTCACCTTGGCGGCAAGCGCTGCAGGAATTTTTTCCAGCACCACGGCGCACACACCGGCAGCATCAAGCGCCTTGGCATCAGCCATGAGCTTGTCGGCCTCAGCCTCGCTCTTGGCACGAAGGCCATAGCCTCCAAACTTGTGAATGCTTTGCGGGGTGAGTCCCAGATGGCCCACCACGGGAATACCTGCGTCGACAAGTCCCTTCACGGCATCGGCTATTTCCTCGCCGCCTTCGAGTTTCAAGGCATCTGCCCCACCCTCTTTCATCATGCGCACGGCGTTGCGGAGAGCGTCTTCGCGCGAAATCTGGTAACTGCCGAAAGGCATGTCGCACACCACAAAGGCGCGGTTGACAGCCCGCACCACCGAGCGGCAATGATAAATCATCTCGTCCACGGTGATGGGCACCGTAGTAGCGTTGCCCGCCATCACGTTGGAGGCAGAATCACCGATGAGAATAGCGTCGACTCCAGCCTTGTCCACAATGCCGGCAGTGGTGAAGTCGTAAGATGTGAGCATCGAGATTTTCTCGTGCTTCTGTTTCATTTCCATAAGTCGGCACGCCGTTACCTTGCGCGTGTCGCTCACTAAATAACCTGCCATTTCTATTTCTTTTATTTTATTTGTTTACCTTTTCCATCATTTCAGACACACTCTCGAAGGTCATGCCGCGGAAGTCGCTGACCACCACATCGGCATAAGGCCGAATGGAATCTGCCGGATTGGTTGTGGCAAGTCCCACCACGAACATGCCGGCTGCCTGCCCCGACTTGAGTCCGTTAAAGCTATCTTCAAACACTACGCACTCATCTTTCTGCATGCCAAAGCGTTGCGCACCCTTTAGATAGCAGTCTGGATCAGGCTTACTGCGTTCAAAGTCTTCGGCTGTAAGGATGGCGTCAAAGAGTTGGTCCATCTGTCCGTGCTTGCGATAGACCGCCTGCATCTTCATCCGGTTGCTGCTGGTCACCACAGCCGTCTTCACGCCATGACGGCGAAGGTCGGCCACGAAGGATTCAAAGCCGGGAATAAAGGGAAAATCCATGGTCTGTTCAAACGCGTCGAGACCACGGGTTATGGCATTTTGCTTGTCTTTGTCATCCTTGAAATATCCGTCGTAAATCTGCACGAGTGTCTGTCCCTTGATTTTCTGTTCAAGTCCTTCTGTTTCGGGATAATACTTGCGGAACACGCCGCCCCAAAACACGGAGTACTGCGATTCGGTGTCGAAGACAACGCCGTCGAGGTCAAACAGAGCGCATTTCAGTGTGTTTTTATTGTTGTTCATACCTGTTTTTGTGTAATATCGGGTGCAAAATTAGATAAAAATCCCGAATTACAGACCTTTTACCGCAAAAAACAAATGTTCGGGGCATGCAGCAGCCACCATGTCAATGGGCACACAGACCTGAACGACAGTGGTTTTGCTTGTTACCGGATGGCATTTCACGCTGAATGAGTTTGTTTTCCCCAGCCTTGCCGAAAACTTGCTTGACACACCCTGACAGGCAACACAAAATGTAGAGAAAACCACAAAGAAAACACGTTCGAACAAGTTTAACAACCCCAAAAGCACGCCTTTGGAAAGACAAACCCCTGCAGAAACATACGGAAAGAGATGCTTGTTCATCCGTTAGTGTGCCATTAAGTATACGTTACTCTGCCATTAAGTATACGCTACTCTGCCATTAAGTATACGCTACTCTGCCATTAAGCACACCCCAATTCGGGACAAGAATGTTTGGTAAAAGCCATCCGGGAACCTAAAAAAACAAAATTATCCGACATTTATTTTGTCATTACTTTTGTTTGCAGTAACTTTGCACGACATTATTAATAATAAAAGAGAACCCATTTATGAAGAAGTTTCTGGCATACGCCTTTACGGCTCTCACAGCCATGGCCATGACCTGTGCCTGCGGAGGCACCAAACAGGGCAATGGCAAAGGGGCCGACTCACTGACTTTCGACAGCATAAAAGTTGACACACTCGCCACCCTGACCGACAAGGAAGACAGTCCGGTGTGCAGCATGAAAATATCCTTTGCCTTTGCCAAAGGCACCAACACGGCATCCATCAACCAGACGATCCTCAAAAGCGGAGTGCTTGCCACCGACTTTCTCGGCGGCATGGACAATGCCACAGACATGAAAGCTGTGGTCGACACGTTCGTCACACGCTTCATCCGCGATTACCGACAGACCAACACCCCTCTCTACAGTGCCGACCGCGACTCCCACTCGCTCTGCGCCGAATACGACGTGACAAGCCATGTCAGCGAGGGCCGCAAGGGCATCATGGTCTACGACGCTGAAATATACCAGTATGCAGGAGGGGCACACGGACAGTTGCAAACAGTGGTGTGCAACATCGACGTGCAGCAAAAGCGAGTGCTCACCCTGAAGGACATACTCGTGCCTGGAGGCGAGACCAAGATCAAGGAGCTTATCATAGAGAAGATGATGAAAACGGAGGGCGTGCGCAGTTTCAAGGCCCTGCAAGAAAAGTGCTACTTCATGGACATGGAAGCCTATGTGCCCGACAACTTCATACTCGACAAGGACCAACTGGTGTTCATCTACAATTCCGACGAGATTGCGCCACATGCCTTCGGACAAATACGCGTGGCGTTCGACTACGACGACATCAAGAAACTTATGAAATAGCACAAAGCAAATGGAACTCATCAAGAAATACTTTCCCCATCTGACAGAAGAACAGGTCAAGCAGTATGAGGCCCTCGATGCCCTCTACCACGACTGGAACCAGAAAATCAACGTCATCTCGCGCAAGGACATCGACAACCTCTACGAACACCATGTGCTCCACTCACTGGCCATAGCCAAGGCCATCCGCTTCCGTCCGGGCACGCAGATTCTCGACTTCGGCACCGGTGGCGGGTTCCCGGGCATCCCCCTCGCCATCATGTTTCCCGAATGCCAGTTCAAGCTCATCGACGGCACCGGAAAGAAAATCAAGGTGGCTACGGAAGTGGCTAACGCCATCGGACTGAAGAACGTGAACGCCGAGCACCTCAGAGGCGAAGACGAGAAAAGCAAATACGACTTCATCGTCAGCCGCGCCGTCATGCCCCTGCCCGACCTGATGAAAATCGTGAAAAAGAACATCGGGAAGAAACAGCAGAACGCACTGCCCAACGGCGTCATCGTGCTCAAGGGCGGAGACCTGCAAGAGGAGCTGCGGCCCTACAAGAACATAGTGGACAAGACAGAACTGACCAACTGGTTTGACGAAGACTGGTTCAAGGAGAAATATCTCATCTATCTGGGTGCATAGCCCGCAACAGGCAACGCGCTACACACAACCGACAAAACAACAAGAAAAATGCTGAACATACAGAAATTCGTCTGCAACATGATACAGGAAAACTGCTATGTAGTGAGCGACGAAACCAAGGAATGTATCATCGTGGACTGCGGTGCCTACTATGAGGAGGAGCGCCGGGCCATCGTGGACTATATACGCCACAACCAACTCACGCCCAAGCACCTCGTTGCCACGCACGGACACATAGACCACAACTTCGGCAACAACACCATCTATGAAGCCTTCGGACTGAAACCCGAAGTGGAAGCAGACGACGAACAGCTCATCAACATGCTGCCCCAGCAGGCACAGGCAATAGCCGGCGTGGAACTCGACTACAAGATGCCGCCCGTGGGCAAGTATCTCCGCGAGACCGACACCATCAGCTTCGGGTCGCACACCTTCACCCTGCTCCACACGCCAGGCCACACGCCAGGCGGAGTGTTCTACTACTGCAAGGAAGAAAAGGTGGCTTTCAGCGGTGACACACTCTTCCGCGGCAGCATCGGACGCACCGACCTGCCCGGAGGCAACTCGTTTCTCATCATCCAAAGTCTGCGCATGATAGCCCAGTTGCCCGACGACACCACCATCCTGCCGGGACACGGACAGCAGACCACCATAGGCTACGAACTCCGCTCCAACCCCTATATGGACCGCTAAAAATGCTGACCATGCAAAACAGCAGCAGCGAAAAAATAATCCTCGGCATAGACCCGGGCACAAACGTGATGGGCTACGGCGCCCTGCGGGTGGTCGGCGGCAAGGCGGCGCTCATAGCCATGGGCGTGATAGACATGCGCAAGACTGCCGACCCCTACCTCCGTCTGGGAAAGATATTCGAGCGCGTCACAGGCATCATCGACGAGTATCTGCCTGACGAAATGGCCATCGAAGCCCCGTTCTTCGGCAAGAATGTGCAGTCCATGCTCAAACTCGGAAGGGCGCAAGGCGTGGCCATCGCAGCCGCCATTCACCACAGCGTGCCCATCCACGAGTATGCACCGATGAAAATCAAGATGGCCATCACCGGACAGGGCACCGCCAGCAAGGAACAGGTGGCTGGCATGCTGCAGCGCATGCTCCACATTGCCCAAGATGACATGCCCAAGTTCATGGACGCCACCGATGCCCTCGGCGCAGCCTACTGCCACTTTCTCCAGATGGGAAGACCGCAGTCTACCGCCAATTATCACGGATGGAAAGACTTCATCAACAAGAACAAAGACAGGGTGAGCAAATGAAAAGCCGCAACCGACGGCACTTCTTCACCCAACAAGAAAGGAAACAAATGCAAAAAATCATAAGCATCAAAGACGGCGTGGCACGCATGCCGCAATGGAGAATGGCTGAGCCCGTGAACTTCGAGCTCTGCGAAGGCGAACAAATAGCCATCGTTGGCCCCAACGGCGGAGGCAAGTCTATGCTGGTAGACATCATCATAGGCCGTCACCCACTGCTCATGCACGACCCTGAATACGACTTTGCGCCAAGCACCAAAGAGCTGGTGGCCGACAACATACGCTATATTACCTTCCGCGACAGCTACGGAGGAGACAACGACTCCACCTACTATCTGCAGCAAAGGTGGAACCAACAGGAAATAGATAAGAGCACACCCACGGTGGGCAAAGTGCTCGAGGAGGCCTACCAGTTGGCCGGCGAAGACACGCCTGCACGCCGGGAACTGCAACGCCACGTCTACGAGCTGTTCCACATGGAGCACCTCATGGACAAATACATCATCCTGCTTTCCAGCGGCGAACTGCGCAAATTCCAGCTCGCCAAGATGCTCTTTGCCGAGCCACGCGTGCTCATCATGGACAATCCCTTCATTGGTCTTGATGCCGAGACGCGCGACCAGCTGAAGGAACTGCTCAAGACACTCGCCCACGAACGCGCACTGCAAATCATCCTCGTGCTCTCCAAGACCGACGACATACCCGACTTCATCACACACGTGGTGGAAGTGAAAGACATGAAGGCGCAGCCCAAGCAGACCCGACAGGATTATCTCGAGGCACAGCAGCCCATCCCTCCCCACATCCTCGCCGACGGTCTCCGGCAAGCCATCATAGACCTGCCCTACAGCAACCGAGAATATCACAGTCAGGAAGTGGTGAAGATGAACAAGGTGAGCATACGCTACGGTGAACGCACCATCCTCAAGGAACTCGACTGGACCGTGATGAACGGTGAACGCTGGGCACTGAGCGGCCAGAACGGAGCCGGCAAGTCTACCCTGCTCTCGCTCGTCTGTGCCGACAATCCGCAGAGCTACGCCTGCGACATTGCCCTCTTCGGCAACCAGCGCGGATCGGGAGAAAGCATCTGGGACATCAAGAAGCACATAGGCTACGTGTCGCCCGAAATGCACCGTGCCTACCAGCGCGACATGCCGGCCATACGCATCGTGGCAAGCGGACTGCAGGATTCTGTGGGACTCTATGTCAAGCCCCATGAAGAAGACTACGACAAGTGCCGGTTCTGGATGCAGGTGTTCGGACTGGGCGGACTCGAAGAGCGCACCTTTCTCAAGCTCTCCAGCGGACAGCAGCGCCTCGTGCTCCTGGCACGCGCCTTTGTCAAGGACCCCGAACTGCTCATCCTTGACGAACCTCTCCACGGACTTGACCTCCGCAACCGCCGCTTGGTGAAGGACGTGATAGAGACCTTCTGCCAGAGAAAGAACAAGACCATGATCATGGTGACCCACTATAAAGAGGAACTGCCGGCCTGCATAGACCACAGCATCTTCCTCAAAAGACACGTTTAAGCCACCTTATTTATAATAATAGGAGACCACAGACATGAAAAGAATGATAGCCGCAATGGCACTCGCATGTGCCTTCACGCTGGGCGCAAGAGCACAAGACGTGTTCAACGAAATCTACCACATGGCAGAACAGACGGCCAACAACAAGGCCAACACCATCGACGAGCGCAAGCTCGCCACCTTCAAGATGGATGCTCTCACCTACATGAAGACAAAGACACTGGACGGCATGATGGCCAAAAGCATGCAGCTGGCCGACACCCTGAGCGCCACCACCGTGACCATACTCAACTATCAGGCCTACGCCCTCTACCAGTTTGTCAACCTCTACGTGAAGCAGCTCAGCAAGCAGGACACCAACCGCGGACTCGCAGCCGTGCGCAAGCGGTTCCGCGACGCCTCGCTCGCCCACCCCTACTATCACGATCTCGACCGCGAACTGGTCAACGCCTATGTGGACAACAAGAACTACAACACACCCTTCTCGCTCGACACCGACTGGGTGAAGGCACTGGAAGAAGTGAAAAAGAAATGACAACAGCCAAAATCACTTTATATATTATATCATAAAACGAATTATGAGCAAACAGACAGAAAAGATCAAGGCTCTCGTAGCCAAGCGCGAACAAGCTCGCCTTGGCGGTGGCGAGAAAGCCATCGAGAAACAGCACGCACGCGGCAAGTACACCGCCCGTGAGCGCATCGACATGCTGGTAGACGAAAACAGCTTCGAGGAGTACGACATGTTCAAGCTCCACCGCTGCCACAACTTCGGCATGGAAAAGAAGCAATTCCCTGGCGACGGTGTCGTGGCAGGTTCTGCCACTATCGACGGCCGTCTCGTTTATGTATTCGCACAGGACTTCACCGTCAACGGAGGTTCCCTCTCAGAAACCATGGCACAGAAGATTTGCAAGGTAATGGACATGGCTATGACCATGGGCGCTCCTGTCATCGGCATCAACGACTCGGGTGGCGCGCGCATCCAGGAAGGAATCTGCGCCCTCGCCGGCTATGGAGAAATCTTCGAGCGCAACATTCTTGCCTCGGGAGTAATCCCCCAGATTGCAGGCATCTTCGGCCCTTGTGCCGGCGGCGCCGTGTACTCTCCTGCCCTCCAGGACTTCATCATGATGATGGAAAACACCTCCTACATGTTCCTTACCGGACCTAAGGTAGTGAAGACCGTGACCGGCGAAGACATCGACGCCGAGCACCTCGGCGGAGCCAGCGTGCACGCTTCCAAGAGTGGTGTGACCAGCTTCACAGCCAAGACCGAAGAGGAAGCCATGGAGATGATCCGCACCCTGCTCAGCTTCCTGCCTTCCAACAACACGGAGGAGGCTCCCCGCGTGGAGTGCAACGACCCCATCGACCGCATGGACGACCTGCTCAACGAGATTATCCCTGACGATCCCAACAAGGCATACGACATGTACAAGGTTATCACTGCCATCACCGACAACGGTGAGTTCTTCGAGGTTCAGAAGAAGTTCGCCAAGAACATCATCATTGGCTTTGCCCGCTTCAACGGACAGACTGTAGGTATCGTGGCCAACCAACCTTCGGCTTATGCAGGTGTGCTCGATGCCAATGCCAGCCGCAAGGGCGCCCGCTTCGTGCGCTTCTGCGATGCCTTCAACATTCCAATCGTCTCTCTGGTTGACGTGCCAGGATTCCTTCCCGGTACAGGCCAGGAGTATAATGCCGTCATCCTGCACGGAGCCAAGTTGCTCTATGCCTACGGCGAGGCCACAGTGCCCAAGATCACCATCACACTGCGCAAGAGCTATGGCGGTTCACACATCGTGATGGGCTGCAAGCAGCTGCGTTCCGACCTGAACTTCGCTTGGCCTTCGGCTGAAATCGCCGTGATGGGTGCAAGCGGTGCCGTGGCAGTGCTCTGCGCCAAGGAAGCCAAGAATCACGAGAACCCGAAAGAATTCCTCGCCGAAAAGGAGGAGGAATACACAGAGATGTTCGCCAACCCATACCAGGCCGCTCAATACGGCTACATCGACGATGTCATCGAGCCTCGCAACACCCGCTTCCGCATCTGCCGCGGTTTGGCTCAGCTCGCTACCAAGCGACAGAGCCTGCCCGCCAAGAAGCACGGCTGCATGCCTATGTAATCCAACCCTTTAAAAGATTTCAGAGCATGAGCAAGAATGAAGGAGCAGTGCTGGCCGCCATCGCGATGGCACTGCACGAATTTAAAGGCAACAACGTACACGACAAGGAACCGGGCATTATCACCATCAAGCCACGCACCACACTGTGGAACGCCCGCATGCTGCAGATGACCAAGCGTCCGTAAGAGAAGTGTCGTGTGATGCGGCGCACAGGCGTCGCACACTGTCAACAAAACAAATAAAAACATAGAAATGAAAGAATACAAATACACTATCGACGGCCAGGAATACAAGGTCGAGATAGGCAACATCGAGGACAACGTGGCCTCTGTGACCGTGAACGGTCAGGAATACAAGGTCGAGATGGAACCCGAGGCTGAACCCGAGAAGAAGAAGGTGGTACTGGGAGCTCCGACAGCAGAAAGCTCGGAATCCGGCGACACGGCAAGCGCCGCCAACGTGAACACCGCCAACGCACTCAAGGCTCCACTGCCAGGCGTAGTTACAGAAATCTGCGTCAACGTGGGCGACGAGGTGAAGAAGGGCGACACCGTGGTGGTGCTTGAAGCCATGAAGATGGCCAACAACCTCGAGGCAGAGAAAGACGGCAAGGTGACAGCAATCTGCGTCAAGCAAGGCGAAAGCGTGATGGAAGACACACCGCTCGTTGTCATTGAGTAAAGCGCCACTGTAATACACATTTGAAAACCATAAAAGGACAGAATCGGGATAAATCTTTCCGGATTCTGTCCTTTTTCCGTCAAGTATTGTCACGTCACAAATTATTTGTATAACTTTGCCCGACAAACAATAATTGTACGTATGAAAAAGAACATGCTCATCATTGCCGCTCTGATAGCCATGAGCAGTTGCAACAACAAGAAAGCAATGCCGAACTCCACTACCGACATTGACAGTCAGACAAGTGACAGGCAATTCACGGACAGCACCTTAGCCGTGGAATTCTCAAGCAACGATATAGACTGGAAGAATAAACGGATGACCTGTACTGTCTATTCGGAAGACCTGTACGACTCAGCCTGGGTCAACAAGCTGAAGGTGGGCGACACGCTCATGTATGAGGGCAAGCCCATGCGTGTCAAAAGCATCAGGAACGACAGGGGTACCATAGAAATCAATGGAGGTGTGGAACAAGGAGGTGCCTGGCTTACCACTATACACGGCGGTGCTTGGCCAGACAAGGAGAAAAACGGCATGTATCGTGCCGTGACGATGGACGACCATTCCGTCTATACAAAGCAACGGCAGATGACACTGCCGCTCTCAGACCAGCTTACACTCATAGATTGCGGCAACAGCCCGCATGATCAGCCAGACACATTCCGCACTGAATTGCAACTACATTTCGAGTCATTGCCTAACTACAGGCAGTCTTTCAGTCCCATCAACACCCGCATCACACTTGACAAGGGCCAAGTGAAGGTGATCGACCGTAGATGGATACCATAAGTACTTTCTCGTCCGCCACGCCCATTTGTCAAAGTTAACACAACAGCGCCCCACCCTATAAACCAAGACAAAGCGCATCGAATCTTTCAATCCGATGCGCTTTATCTTGGCTTTTATCCTTTTCTATTAAATCAAATCACGTGGTTGCCCTTGGGGAATACTACAGTAGGCTTGAACGTCTTGGCCTCTTCAAAATCCATCAAGGCATAGGCGATGATAATCACCTCGTCGCCCACCATAAACTTACGCGCGGCAGCGCCATTCAGGCAAATGCAGCCAGATCCACGCTCACCCTTGATGATATAGGTTTCAATGCGTTCGCCATTGTTGTTGTTCACTATCTGCACCTTCTCGCCAGCTATCATCCCCGCTGCATCAAGCAAGTCCTCGTCGATGGTGATACTGCCCATGTAGTGCAAATTAGCTTGAGTCACCTTCACACAGTGAAGCTTTGACTTCAACACTTCTATCATCATGCCTCTCTGTATTTTATATGGTCAATGAGACGAATAGGAGTCTTGCCGCAATACACGGTAATGCAACCCACCACATAAGGTGTGCTGTCCCATGAATCCACGTCGATGAGCATGTTGCCGTCAACAATGGAGAAATACTCCACATCCAATCCGTCCACGGCATTAATGGTGTTCACCACAAAGTCATGGGTTTCCTTGACAGTATGAGTCTTGGAATAGTCCACACTTTCCTTCAATGCCTTGTATATCTGGGGAGCAATTGCTCTTTCCTCTTTGGAAAGCAATGTGTTTCGGCTGCTGCGAGCCAATCCGTCTTCATCTCTCACTATGGGACATTCCACAATCTGAACGCCGAGTCCGAGGAACTTCACGAGTTGCTTGATAACGGCAATCTGCTGCCAGTCTTTCTCTCCGAAATAAGCCCTTGTAGGACGCACAATATAGAACAGACGGCTCACCACTTGACACACGCCGTTGAAATGACCTGGACGATGCGCACCCTCCATTACCGTAGTAACGGGAGGAAATTCAAAGTGACGGTTGTCGGGAGTAGGATACATCTCCTCCACCGACGGAGCCAATACATAGTCGGCTCCGCACGCCTCGAGCAATGCACAATCGGCATCCAAGTCGCGCGGATAGTTCTTCAAATCGTTCTTATCGTTAAACTGTGTTGGATTTACGAATACGGACACTACCGTATAGTCATTCTCTTTCACACTGCGCTCAACGAGCGAGGCATGTCCCTTGTGAAGAGCGCCCATTGTTGGGACGAGACCAATCTGCTTGCCTTCCTTATGGGCAATAAACAGCTCATTCTGAAGGTCAACAATCTTACGAAATACTTTCATTATTCTTCCTGACGTTAAAAACGTTACCTAAAATCGGGTGCAAAATAACAACAAATTTCTTAAATAAGAAAGAATAACTTTAAAAAAATGCCAATTCGGCTACACATTTCCCTAAAATCCAGACAAAAGCCCCACCCTCTCAACTTTTTTTTGTACCTTTGCACCACTTTAATATAATATGATCATGTCAAAGAAAATTTTATTTATCAACCAAGAGATAGCTCCTTATGTACCTGAGAGTGAGCTTAGCGTAATGGGAAGAGAGTTGCCACAGAAGATGCAGGAAGCCGGATTCGAGATTCGCACCTTCATGCCCAAGTGGGGTAACATCAACGAACGCAGAGGCCAGTTGCATGAGGTAATCCGCCTTTCGGGAATGAACCTCATCATCGACGAGACCGACCATCCCTTGGTTATAAAGGTGGCATCTATACCTACATCACGGCTGCAGGTATATTTCATCGACAATGACGACTACTTCCTCAAGCGACTAATGACCGAAGACGAAAACGGCAAGGAATATGAAGACAACGGTGAAAGGGCCATTTTCTTTGCCCGCGGTGTGCTCGAAACCGTGAAGAAACTACGTTGGACACCAGACATCATCCAGTGCCAGGGCCCCATGACTTCCGTTATTCCACTCTACGTGAAGACTGCCTACAAGGATGAGCCTTCGTTCGCCAACACCAAAGTGGTGACTTCACTCTTCGACAAGAATCTCAAAGAAGGCTTCGGACCGCACTTCAAGGAATGGGTACCCTTTAAGGAGGCTGAAAAGAGCCTGTTTGAAAAATACGACGACTCGTTCGGCAGCAAGGACATTGCACAGCTCGCCATAGACTACTCAGATGGCGTAATTGCTTCCGGCAGCGAAGCCGACAAGGAGCTGATTGACTATGCAGCCCAAGCCGGCAAGTCGCTCCTCACTGGCATCGAAGACGACAAGATGAGCGAACAATACGCAGAATTCTACAATAATCTGCTCGGCGAATAGGTATCTCCATCAAGCCACGCACGAGCAAATCCAATAAAAACACACTTATACTTGAGAATGAAAGCAAAATTACTGGCTGGACTGGTAGGTGCCATGATGTGCCTCATATCCTGCGACGACAACACGGATAACATCGGCTCGTCCATGACCGACAATGCTGATTTAGTCGACATCGCCACCGACACTTTCAGCGTCACGTCGCAATCGGTTGCGGCAAATGCGGTGTTGGCACGAAACAACACGGGATACATAGGCCAAATCAAGGATCCGGAGACAAGCAACTATGTGACAGGTGACTTCCTCACCCAGTTCTATTCACTTCCGGTAGACAGTCTTTTCCCTAAGAAGAGCAATGTAGTAAGCAAGGACGACGAGGGATTGATTGCCGCCGACTCCTGCGAAATCAGGCTTTTCTTTACTTCTTTCTATGGCGACTCGCTGGCCCAGATGAAACTCAGTGCCTACGAACTAGACAAACCTATAGACGAAAGCAAGCACTACAAGACTGATTTTGACCCCATTGCCGAGGGCTACATTTCGGAAGCAAGCCGCGCCAACAGACAGGACGTGGTCTATACGCTGTGCGACATGACGGAATACGACTCAGTGAGAACAGGCTCTTCCTACACACGCAACATCCGTGTTCCGATGAACAAGGCCTACACCAAGGACGGAAAGACCTACAAGAACTTCGGTACCTACGTGATGCGCCAGTATTATGAGCATCCGGAATATTTCAAGAACACATACCTTTTCACCAAGAACGTTTGCCCAGGATTCTACATTCAGCACAAACAAGGTGTCGGATCTATGGCCTATATTTCCATTCCACAACTGAACGTCTACTTCAAGTACCAGTATCAGTACGTGGACACTGCCGACAACGACAAGGTGAAATGGAAAGAATCTACTGGTGTAACCACATTCTCGGGCACAGAAGAAGTGCTCCAAGCCACCCATATATCCAACGACAGCAAGTTAGAAGAATTGGCCGCTGAAACTGAATGGACTTACCTCAAGTCACCAGCCGGCATCTATACCGAACTGACTCTGCCTGTGGAAGACATTATGAGAGGCCACGAGAACGACACACTTAACACTGCCAAGTTGGTACTCTCACGCATCAACAACAAGACGAACAGCAAGTATGCCTTGCCCGCTCCCACTACCGTATTGATGCTCCCGGCCGACAGTGTGGAAACATTCTTTGCCAACAACCGCATTGCCGACTACAAGAGATCGTTCCTCGCCACCTACTCGAGCTCTCTCAACAGCTATACATTCAACAACATTTCAGGTATTGTATCGGCCATGCATGCCGCAAGGAAGAATGGTGAGACATCGGAAAAATGGAACAAGGTGGCTGTCATCCCTGTATCAACCACCTATACAACTGTCAACAACCAGTCCGTCCTGGTCAAGGTTGTACACGACATGAGTATGACAAGCGCCAGACTGGTTGGCGGGGCCAACAACGCTTATGCGGAAGACAAGCCTCTCAAGATTTCAATCATCTACAGCAAGTTCAAGTAATGGCAGACAACTATCTGGAACGTCACCGGGAAGACTACGAAAAGCGCAAGGCCGCGTGGTTGCTCAAGAAGAAGCACATCATCAAGCCGCGACGCCCTTCTATCAGCAAACCGGAAGACGAAGCTTTATAAGCAGAGTTACAGGACATCCATGTAATCACGATATATCGGGAAACCTACGATGAGGTTTCCCGATTTTTTATTCCCCACATACCATAGGCACGGCAACAGAAAGAAATGACTCAAGCTATCCGTGCAAACATTGCACCTTGGGCTCCAAGCCATACACTCGGCAACAGAACCCAACAGGACGTAGCCCCTTGCCTCGTGTATTTACTTCCCGGAGGCCTACCGCATACATGTGCAGCAGGAAAAAACAGACACAAGGCGCCCAAATAGGTTCATAGTTAGGTGAAAGTTCTTCATTACTACGACATTCATCCTAATGACTTTCTGTGGTCCACACCTGCGATATTACAGGCAAAAGCAACTGAAAACAACTTCCAAAAACAATATTTTAAGATATAATATCAAAAAGCTTGGCAAATGTTTGGTAGTTATAAATTTTATGCCTAACTTTGCATCAGTTATCCTGAAAACAATCTTTTTACCTTAAGGAAACTAATACCTTATTGAAGATTTGGAGCGGTAGCCTGTGAAGGTCGTCGCTTTTTTTTTTGCCCCAAACTTTCCCCCAACAATTTTTACTTGGGAAAGCTACAAGTACAAGAATACATACTCATCAGACAAATTCTTACATTTCGACAATAAACAAAAGCAGATGAACCTCACCGAGAGATTCACCTGCTTTTGCTTTATTGTCGGGGTGACAGGACTCGAACCTGCGACAGCCTGGTCCCAAACCAGGAACGCTACCAACTGCGCTACACCCCGAAAAAGGTTTGCGCGGCTCCGCAAGAAAACTTTCAGAGCCGCGCAAACGGAATAAAACCTTGCTTATTTGATGATGCCCTGTTCCTGGAACACCTTCTTCAGTATCTGTACCGAACGCTCTACCTGCTCTTCCGTATGCGTTGCCATCAATGCGTAACGCACCAACGTGTCCTGGGGAGCACATGCGGGAGGTATCACAGGATTGATAAACACACCTTCTTCGAACGCACGCGCCGTCACCACAAAAGTCTTGTTCACGTCACGCACATAGAGCGGAATGATAGGACTCTCCGTGTCGCCAATCTCAAAGCCTTCCTCCTGGAAACGCTTCAAGGCATACTTGGTCACCTTCCACAGAGCCTCAATGCGTTCCGGTTCTTTCAGAAGAATGTGAAGAGCTTCAAGAGCTGCTGCCGTAGCTGCAGGTGTATTGGAAGCCGAGAATATGTAGGTGCGGCAAGTATGGCGAAGGAAGTTGATGGTGTCCTTGTCAGACGCGATGAAGCCACCGATAGAAGCCAGCGACTTGGAGAATGTACCCATGATAAGATCCACCTCGTCGGTCAAGCCGAAATAGTCGCACACGCCACGTCCATGGTCACCGAACACACCTATGCCGTGAGCCTCGTCTACCATGATTGAGCAGTTGTACTTATGCTTGAGTTCCACGATTTCGGGAAGCTTGGCCAGGTCACCCTCCATAGAGAACACACCATCGACCACGATCAGCTTGATAGCCTCGTGAGGCAGCCCTTGAAGTACGCGCTCCAAATCAGCCATGTCATTGTGCTTATAGTGCAACTGACGGGCAAACGAAAGACGGCGTCCGTCTACGATGCTGGCATGGTCGCGGTCATCACAGATGATGTAGTCGCCCTTGCCTACCACCATGGCCAACACACCTTGGTTCACGCTGAATCCGGTAGAGAAGCACAAACAATCGTCCTTGTGGATGAACTCTGAAATCTCTTTTTCCAATTTCACGTGGAGGTCAAGTGTTCCATTGAGGAAGCGGCTTCCGGCGCAACCCGACCCATACTGGTCGAGAGCGGCCTTGGCTGCGTCGATGATGCGCTGATCACCGGTAAGACCTGTATAAGCGTTTGAGCCAAACATGAGCACCTTGTGGCCACCCATTTCAACTTCAGTACCCTGCTTTCCGGTGATTTCACGGAAATACGGGTACACACCAGCTGCCATAAATTTCTGCGGCTCGCGATAATTCTTGTATTTTTCTTGTAACTGTCCCATTATTTAAAAAAGGTGTAGCAATGCTACGTTAGTTTATTACAGGCCGCAAAGTTACAAAAATTGTGGTATATACGGACATAATTTGTAGGAAAAATGCTCTGTAGGCAAAAAATTAAGGATGGTCAACGGGGTTATTAGTCAAAAATTCGTAACTTTGCGCTTGATATGATAGCCAAGAAAAAGATAGTTTTCATCATGAATCCCATTTCGGGCACTGTCAGCAAGGCAGGCATCCCCGCCATTATTGACAGCACGCTGGACAAGGAGAAGTTTGACTATGTCATCAAGCATACAGAGTATGCAGGGCACGCTTCCGACTTGGCCCGCGAGGCAGCCAATGCGGGCACCGACATCGTAGTGGCAGTGGGCGGTGACGGCACCGTCAACGAAGTGGCAAGGGCTATCGTACACACCCACACGGCATTGGGCATCATCCCGTGCGGTTCGGGCAACGGACTGGCACGCCACCTGTCCATTCCACTCGATTTCCGCAAGGCCATCGAAATCATCAATGCCTGCGAAATCCACGACCTCGACTATGGCATCATCAACGAAATGCCCTTCTTCTGCACCTGCGGCATGGGGTTCGACGCCTTCATCAGCCTGAAGTTTGCCATGTCTGGCAAGCGCGGCCCTATCAGCTATGCCGAAAACGTGCTCAAGGAAGGACTGAAATACAAGCCCGAAACCTATATCATAGAAAACGAGAACGGCAAGCAGCAATATGAGGCGTTCCTCATATCGTGTGCCAATGCTTCGCAATACGGAAACAATGCCTACATAGCTCCCCAGGCATCGATGAGCGACGGATTGCTGGACGTGATCATCATGGAGCCGTTCGACATTATCGAGGCCGCCCAGGTGAGCATCGACATGTTCAACAAGACGCTTGACAAAAACTCCAAAATCAAGACTTTCAAGGCGAGCCGACTCCACATTCACCGCGCCGGACCAGGCGTGATTCATTATGACGGCGATCCCATCATGACGGGTAGCGACGTGGACATCTCCATTGAAAAGAAGGGCATCCGGATTGTGGTCAACCCTCATGCCGACAAGAGTGTGCGTCGGCCCAATGCCCTGCAGTCGGCCTTCTGCGAGTTCTTCAACGACATCAACAGTGTGCGGGAAGACATCACTCGACAGGGAAGACAGATTCAGGCACTCAACAAGAAATTGCTGAAGAAACTCAACATCTGATTTTCCGCTCAGCACAGCAAGGTTGCACAGACTTTCTCCTTTTCCTCTTACAGCCATCATTCACGACATAATCCTGCCATTCAGAAATGATGGCCTTTCCTCAAAAGCAATTGCAGACAGGACGGATTCTGCTCAAACGCCCGACATGCTACTGGATAGTGTGCCACTAATGAGATGTTAGTGGCATGTTAGCACATTGATAACGGCACACTAACCAACCTTTCATCGCTGTGAAAAGCAAAGAACACCATATGGGGAAACAAAAACAACAACACCTTGCACCATTCTTTGTTTCCGTCATTTCAAATAGAAGTCCTTGGTCAACGACGCATACCATTCGCTCCTTTCGCCGTCGTTGGCCTGCATACATTCTTCCTGAATATCCCTCACTGGATATGGAGCGCGCGAAAAATCAAGCAGCACACGCTTGACAGGTTTCCGTTCTACAGTCTTGACAAACAGTTCGTGATGGATGCGGAATCCGGCGATATAGCCCTCCGACAACATTCTCTCACGACAGTCGGCCGGCACAACCACGCAGAAATGTCCGTCACCGGTAAGCAGCTGCCCTACTCCCCAGAAAAGTTCGGCAAACGACAGGGTGTCCGTATGGCGTGCCAACGACCGGCGTGCATCCGGATTCTTCAACGCATCAGTAAAAAAAGGAGGATTGGAGACGATGGCGTCATACTGCCCTTGCAAGGCCTGTTCCTGCACATAGCGTTGCAAGGAGGCATGGACCACCCTGATTCGGCCCGAGAAGGGCGAACCGGCCACATTCTCTTCTGCCTGGCTGCACGCAGCCTCATCTATGTCGACAGCATCGACTTGCGCCTCGGGAAAGCGCTGCGCCATCATCAAGGCAATAAGTCCCGAACCTGTACCCACATCAAGAATCCTGCTGCCTCCAGCCGCCCAGGCTCCAAGCAGCACGCCGTCTGTGCCCACCTTCATGGCGCACCGGTCGTGGCGGACAGTGAACTTCTTAAACTGGAAACTATCGTTGGACATAAGCTGTGGACCAAGAGTTTATTTCAATCCCATGGACATCTTGCCTTCAAACGAGATGGTGACCATCACCATATAGCTGCTCGACCCATCGGGGATAAGCAGCTGTGCACAATACACGAACCCCTTGGGAGTGGTATGGTCGTAGACAATGTCGCTCAGCACGGCCTGGCTGAGATACTGCTCAGGCACAAGCCGGGCAAACTCAGCCTTGCGGAAGTCATGGCTATAGAGTTGTCTGCTGCCTCTGAACAGGCTGATGTGCACAATGTTGTCATAGTACACATTGCCCACCTCTACGCCTTCATCGTTATACACAGTCTTCACCACCTTGTAGGTAGTGGGGTTCACCTGCACATAACTGTGGTAGCGGTCGGCACCATAGACAATCACCGTGTCGCGTTTGATGAGCCTGTTCTGGTTGAGGGCCTTGGGCCGTTCATCAGAAAACTGGGCATTGTCGGCAGGATTACTGCTCTTGGTGAGTCGCACGGTCTCCCCGTTTTGGTTTTTGAACACAAAGAGGTGGGCAGCCTGTTTCACGATGGGATATTTCACAGTGTTGGCTCCTTCGAGCACCAGCGTGTCGCCCACAATCATGAAGCGCACAGGCTGGCTGGTGGAGTCGGCATAGAAAATGCTGTCGCCCTTCGCCTTGAAGGCCACGTCTTCCTCGTCTTCGTTCACCCACACGCCTTGCAACAGTGCTTTGGCCTGCTTGTCTTCCGAAGCCTGGACGGGCGCACCCTTCTTCTGTCCGCCACAGCCAACAAGGCTTACGGCCAAACACAATACTATGATGAAATTCTTTCTCAAGACCAATGAGTTTTGGTTCATACTATTTTCCAATACAGTGGTATTCAAAGCCTGTGCTTTCCATTTCCTCCGCATCAAAGATGTTGCGCCCGTCAATGACCAGTGCCCTCTTCATAGCCTTGGCTATCACCTCCCAGCTGGGCAGCCGGAATTCCTTCCACTCGGTGAGAAGCAACAATGCATCGGCATTGAGCACGGCGTCGTACATGTCACGGCAGTAGACCACATCGTCGCCTACCCTGCGCCGGCACTCGTCCATGGCCACCGGATCATAGGCTCGGATGATGCACCCGGCCTCCTTGAGCAGTCGGATAACGACCAGTGCGGTAGACTCGCGCATGTCGTCGGTTTCGGGCTTGAACGACAGTCCCCATAGGGCAATGGTCTTGCCCCGGAGCGAGCCGGCGGGATAACACTTGAGCAACTTGCGGTAGAGCACGCTTTTCTGCTGCTCGTTCACCCGTTCCACAGCCTTGAGCACTTCCATGGAATAGCCGTTGTCGTCGGCCGTTTTGATAAGTGCCTTCACGTCCTTGGGGAAGCAAGAACCGCCGTAGCCGCATCCGGCGTAGAGAAATTTGCGGCCTATGCGTGTATCTGAACCTATACCTGCCCTGACCATGTTCACGTCCGCACCTACCCGCTCGCACAGGTTGGCTATGTCGTTCATGAAAGATATGCGGGTGGCAAGCATGGAATTGGCTGCATATTTGGTCATTTCCGCACTTGGTATGTCCATGAATATGACACGGAAGTTATTGATTAGGAAAGGCTTGTAGAGCTTGGTAAGGATAGCCTTGGCCCTGTCGCTCTCCACGCCCACCACCACACGGTCCGGACTCATGAAATCCTTGATGGCATTGCCCTCCTTGAGAAACTCCGGATTGCTCGCCACATCGAACTCCACGTCCACCCCTCGGCGGTCTATCTCACGCTGGATGGTTTCACGCACCTTACGGGCTGTTCCCACAGGGACCGTGCTCTTGGTCACCACCACCACATATTTATTGATGTTCTCGCCAATGGTCTTTGCCACCTGAAGCACATACTTCAGGTCGGCACTTCCGTCCTCATCGGGAGGAGTGCCCACTGCCGAGAACACAATCTGCTGGTCGTTGAGCACTGAAGCCAGGTCGGTAGAAAACTTCAGTCGTCCAGCCTTGACATTCTTGAGCACCAACTCGTCCAGTCCAGGTTCGTAAATGGGAATGTCTCCCCGTTGCAGGCGCTCAATCTTCCGGGCGTCCACATCCACGCAAGTGACATTGGCACCGGTATCAGCAAAACATGTGCCAGACACCAGTCCCACGTATCCTGTACCGACTATTGCTATATTCATAAGTTGAAATGATTGGTCTTAAAAACTGTCGGCATCCTTGAATGCCTTTGCCTTCTTGAGGTCTTTTTCGCTCGTAAGCACGTCTTCCTTCCTGATGGGCCACTGTATGTTCAAGTCCTCATCGTCCCAACGGATGGAAGCCTCGGCCTGTGGTGCATAAACGTTGTCTACCTTATAAGTAAAGATAGCCTCGTCGCTCAACACGAGGAAACCGTGTGCAAAGCCACGGGGAATGAAGAACTGCCGCTTATTCTCGCCACTCAGTTCCACCATCACGTGCTTGCCGTACGTGGACGAATCCTTGCGCAAGTCGACAGCCACGTCGAGCACACGGCCTTTGATGACGCGCACCAGCTTTGCCTGTGAGAATTCTCCCTTCTGATAGTGCAGGCCACGCAACACGCCATAGCTTGATTTCGACTCGTTGTCCTGCACAAAGTTAACCTTTCCCACATGTTGTTCAAAGTCTTCCTTCTTCCACGATTCAAAAAAATAGCCGCGAACGTCCTCAAACACCTTCGGCTCCAGGATATAGACACCATCAATATCCGTCTTCAAATAGTTCATATCAACCTATTTTATTGTAGAGATTTAATATTGTGTGGGCAAAGATATATAAAAATAGGCAAACGCCAAAACATTAAACACTATTTATTTCTTTGGGAAGAAAAATACTTTTACATTCTTGTTTGTATCGGATAAAATACGTAACTTTGCATCGTGATTGAATTAGACAGACATATTGAGATACTGCTTTTGGACAACGACTGTGTGATTGTCCCGGGGTTAGGTGGGTTTATGACTCACCACATGGAAGCTGTGTACGATGACGACGACAACCTCTTTCTGCCGCCTGGACGTACGCTCGGCTTCAACCCGCAGCTTACCATGAACGATTCGCTCCTGGCGCAATCGTATGTGGAAGCTTACGACATCAGCTATCCCGAAGCCGTGAAGAAGATAGAAGACGAAGTGAACCTGCTGAAAGAGCACATAGAGAACCATGGCAGCTATCAGCTGAATGGCATCGGCACCCTTTCGGCCAACCCTAACGGACACTACGACTTTGAACCTTGCGAGGCCGGAATCCTCACGCCGCAACTTTATGCGCTGTCTTCCTTCGAGATGGCCAAACTCCACGTGGAGGAAGAAAAGCCGCAAACCGTGGTGATGCCACAGTCGAGCGTGCTGCCTTTCGTGCCTAAAAACGAGGTCGAAACCCCTCACGTGGAAGAAGAAAAGTCCGCCAAGACCATCAGCATCCGGGTAAGCGTGCTGCGCAATTTCGTAGCTGCTGCCATCGCCATCATCGCCTTCTTGCTCATTCCGGCACCCGTGAACAACAACCAAGTGCAGCAGGGAGCCATCAACACGGACATACTTGACAAGATTATCCCTAATCCCGCTCCTGCAAAAGAGCCTGCCGCAACCCAGCCTGCCGCCCCGAAAAAAGAGGTGAAAGAGGCTGCATACGAGGTTGAGCCTCAACCAGTAGCAGAGGATTCGGAAAACTATTACTGCATTGTTCTGGCAAGCAAAATCACAAAGAACAACGCAACCATTTATGCCCAAAAGCTCCGCGACCAAGGCTACGACAAGGCCGAAGCATTTGTTAGAAAGAATGGTGCCAAAGTAATCTATGGGCACTACAAGACGGAGAACGATGCCTACAATGCCCTCAATGGAATGAGCGACAACGCTCCCTTCACTGAAGGTTGGGTAATGCACGTGAAATAAAGAATCAAATCCCCATACAAACATCTGTTTTTTATTATGAAAAGGGTAAGATGTCCCAAGTGCGACAGCTATATCACATTCGACGAAACCAAGTACGAGAACGGACAGAAACTCGTGTTCCAGTGCAGTGAATGTGGCAAGCAGTTTGGCATCCGCATTGGCGTGTCGAAGCTGCGCAAGACTCAGAAAGAGGAAAACGACAATCCTGACAACCAAGCCGACGGTGAAGCTCCCTACGGGGCTATTGTCGTCATTGAGAACGTGTTCCACTACAAACAGGTCATTCCGCTCCAGATGGGCGACAATGTCATTGGCCGATACATGAAAGGAAGTGGCATCAACACGCCTATCGAGACCGTCGACCCGAGCATCGACATGCATCATTGCGTGATCAACGTCTCGCGCGACAAGCACGGAAAACTGAAGTATGTGCTCCGTGACGGACCCAGCTACACGGGCACCTTTGTGGACAACGTGATTCTCGGCGACCGCGAACGTCGTGTCATAGAAAACGGCACCCTCTTCACCATTGGTGCCACCAGCATCATTCTCAAAGCCGGAGAAACAGAAGAAGAAGAGTAGACACCCTTATTCAACACCTATAAAGATTTACGACAAAAGCCCAGGAGCCCACCTTGCTCTTGGGCTTTTGTCGTATCTGGAGGAAGGCGATGGAGGGCACCAGTGTCCCATAGCCTATCAGCAGACGCACACAAGCCACGCTGCACGACCTCAAAGACAGCATCCCTGCCACCGTTTCTTGGATTGCCCCAAAACAGTACCGCACTTTGGGCAATCGATGCCCAAGCCGTGTGCACTCATTGCCCAAGCCGTGGGACAATGCTGAAACCAGCCAGTAGCGACCGCCCGGAGGACGACAGGCTGATTCAGCCTTACGGCATTTAGGCATGACAATGCCCCGACAGACTACCCGCTTATGCTGAGAGCCTGCTACAGGACTACCCTACTCGTCAGACCAGCCCACAGAAAACAGAGAGTGCAGCCCCATGTTCTTGAGACTGCACTCCCTGTTTCTGTTATTCTATCATGTTGTGGATTATTGTCCGATGATATCCTTGGCACGTTCCAAAGCCACCTTGATGTGCGGACAAATGTTCTTTTCGCCCACCAAAGCATAGAAGCCTGCATGCTGCAAAGTCTGGTGCACCTTGGGATTTACGCCCGACAGCACAATCTGTATGCCCTCCTTCTTGCTCATCATACAAAGGTTGGTAAGGTTGTGAATGCCCGTAGAGTCAACGAAAGGCACCTTGCGCATGCGGATGATGCGCACCTGCGGCCGGTCACCGAAGCTGGCCATGATTTCCTCAAAGCGGTTGCCTGCTCCAAAGAAGTAAGGACCATTGATTTCATAAACTTCCACCCCTTTGGGTATGGCAAGATGTTCGTCGTTGGCATGACTGATGCCACTCTCGTCCTCAGTGACAATCTCGTCCATGATGACCTTCACGTCCGTGGTCTCGGCCATCCGCTTCATAAACAGCAGACAGGCGATGAGCAAGCCCACCTCGATGGCGATGGTGAGGTCGAACAGGATGGTAAGGAAGAAGGTGATGAGCAGCACCGTCACGTCGCTCTTGGGGTTCTTCATCAGAGCCAGAAACGACCGCCATCCCGACATGCCGTAGCTCACCACCACCAGCACGCCTGCCAGGCAAGCCATGGGAATGTATTGCGCCAAGGGCATGAGGAAAAGGAAGATGAGCAGCAGCACCACAGCGTGCACGATGCCCGATACCGGCGTGCGTCCGCCGTTGTTGATGTTGGTCATGGTGCGGGCAATGGCACCCGTGGCGGGAATGCCGCCGAAGAGAGGCGACGCGATGTTGGCAATGCCCTGCCCTATGAGTTCGGTGTTGGAGTCGTGGTGGTCGCCAATCACACCATCGGCCACAGTGGCAGAGAGCAGTGACTCTATGGCACCGAGAATGGCTATGGTGAAAGCAGGAGAGATGAGATTCTTGATGGTGTCCCAGTTGATGCCCGGCACGGTGGCCGACGGCAACTGGCTGCTGATGGTAAAGCGGTCACCAATGGTCTCTATGCCTGTGGCACCGCTGTAGTTCTCCAGTCCCAAAGCGGCAAGGGTCATCACAATGATGGCAATGAGCGATCCGGGAATGCGCTTGCTGAACTTAGGTGTGACGACAATGATGACCACGCTCACCACACCAATGAGTGCACTCCAGGGATCAATGGTGTGGAAATCCTGTATGTAGGCTCCCCACTTCTCGAGAAAGTCGCTCGGCACGGTGGCCATCTGCAGTCCGAAGAGGTCCTTGATTTGAGTGGTGAAGATGGTCACGGCAATACCGCTGGTGAAACCCACCACGATGGGATAAGGTATGTACTTGATGATGGTGCCCAGATGGAGCAGTCCGAACAGGATGAGGAACACGCCCGCCATGAGGGTGGCAATGGTGAGGCCCTCCATGCCATACTGCTGGATGATGCCATAGATGATGACGATGAAGGCACCCGTAGGACCTCCTATCTGCACCTTGCTGCCTCCGAACATGGAGATGATGAAGCCCGCAACAATGGCGGTGATGATGCCCTTCTCGGGACTTACGCCAGAGGCGATGCCAAAGGCAATGGCAAGCGGCAAGGCCACGATGCCGACAATGATGCCGGCCATAAGGTCTTGCATGAAAGTCTTGCGGTCGTAGTGTCGCAGGGTTGCGAACAGTCGCGGAGAGAATGTCATGTTGTCTTTATGTTTGATAATGTTTCTTGCTTAAATAAGGGGAATGTTCAATGCGGACTGCACAGGATGGTACATACCCGGTCCTGGAATGCACGTCCGTTCTTGCGGTGCATCACGCCTTGGTTGATGATGGAGAAAGCAAGCCGGTGGCCGGTGCTGGCGGTGCAGTAGCCGGCAAGCGAGCTGATGCCGCTCACTGTGCCGGTCTTGGCATGCACGTTGCCGCTGGTGAACGAGCCACGCATGCGCTTCTTCAAGGTGCCGTCAACGCCGGCTATGGGCAGCGCAGGATAGAGGTGCACATAGATGTTGTTGTTGCGGTAGGCATAGCGAAGCATCATCACCTCGAGTTCGGCCGTCACATAATTATACAAGGAGAGGCCCGATCCGTCGGCAAAACGATAGCGGGCAGGGTCAAGTCCCAGCTTGCGCACCAACTGTCCGGTCACTGCACGGGCACTTTTGGCCGAAGCCGGCCTGTTGCCCGTCGACGCGGCAGTCTGGTAGAACATGGATTCGGCATAGAGGTTGTCGCTCTCCTTGAGCATGCGCATGAGAATTTGGTCGAGCGTATGGAAACGTGTACACACGCTGTAAGCCCCATAGGGCGCTCTCCCGTTGAGCACCGAGGCTGTGACCACAATGCTGTCTTGCCGCAGCCGGCGCACAAAGCGGTCCATGAACTCGTCGCGCCGGGAAATCAGTAATGGGGAGAGCACGGGGTTCTTGTCGTCCCAACACCAGCCTTCGCCCAGCCTGTCGGCATCCTTCATGGACGTATCGGCGAAGAGTGTGCCGCAGATGGTGTCCACTCCCATTTCCTTCAGGCTGGTCACAAAGGCGGAAAGGTCGTCGCTGTTGAAGCGTGGGTCGAAACCGCCCACACAGTAAACGCCTCCCGAAAGGGTGTGGTTTTCTATCTTCCCCGTATATTTCAGTTCCGTCTTGAACTGATAAGAGCCGCCCAGCTTGTCAATGGCAGTGATAGCAGTGATGACCTTCATGGTGGAAGCCGGACGCAACGTCTGTCGCTCGCCATGCGCAAAGACCACCGAGTCGGCATCCAGGTCATAGACCATCATGCCCACCTGCGAAGTCTTGAACATGTCGCTTTCAAGCAATCTGTTGAGCTTGGCCTGCACAGCCTGGTCCCACGGCAGCTTCGCAAGAGCAGTGTCGGGCACCAGCGAGTCGGGCACCAGCGTGTCGGGGTCGGCATCGTCATTATTGTCATCGTCATCGCTGACTATAGTCTCGTCTGGGTCCACGGGCGTAATGACCTGTGCCTTAAGTGGCGAGGAAAAAAGGAGTGTGAGAATCATGACTGCGGATACAAGCGCCCGCAAGCCGATTCTGCCAAACGTCATCATTTTCATAATCGGCTGCAAAATTACAAATAAATCTGCAAACAGAGGGCCGACGACGGCAAAAACTAAGTAAAAAACAACGGATTGTTTCGTTTTTACCCCAATTTGTATTACCTTTGCCACGGCTTTGCAGACACGGGTCTGGAAGCATTACTATACAAACAACAAAGATGGTATTCAAATACGACTTTCTCATCATCGGTTCCGGAGTGGCCGGCATGAGCTACGCCCTGAAGATAGCCAGGGCACACAAAGGCAAGATTTGCCTCATTTGCAAGACTTCGCTCGACGAAGCCAACACTTCGTTTGCCCAGGGCGGCGTGGCTTCTGTGACCAACCTGGAGGTGGACAACTTCGAGAAACACATTCAAGACACCATGATAGCCGGCGACTATATCAGCGACCCGGCAGCCGTGAACCAAGTGGTGAAAAACGCACCCGAGCAAATCAAGGAGCTCGTGAACTGGGGCGTGAACTTCGACAAGCAGCAAGACGGAAAGTTCGACCTGCACCGCGAAGGCGGGCACTCTGAATTCAGAATTCTGCACCACGCCGACGATACGGGAGCGGAAATACAACGAGGACTTATGGAGGCAGTGCGCAACTGTCCCGACATTGAGGTGAAGGAGAACCACTTTGCCGTGGAAATCATCACACAACACCATTTGGGCATAGAGGTTACTCGCCGCACTCCCGACATTGAATGCTACGGCGCCTACGTGCTCGATCCCGACACACAGAAGGTTGACACCTATTTAAGCAAAGTGACACTGATGTGTACCGGCGGATGCGGTGCCGTCTACCAGACCACCACCAACCCCGTGATTGCCACGGGCGACGGCGAGGCCATGGTCTACCGCGCCAAGGGCGAGGTGAAAGACATGGAGTTTGTCCAGTTCCACCCCACTGCCCTCTACCACCCGGGAGAGACGCATCCCGCCTTCCTCATCACCGAGGCCATGCGTGGCTACGGCGGCGTGCTCCGCCTGCCCAACGGCGAGTCGTTCATGGAGAAATACGACAAGCGTCTTTCTTTGGCACCGCGCGACATCGTGGCCCGTGCCATAGACAAGGAGATGAAGATTCACGGCCTCGACCACGTGTGTCTGGACGTGACCCACAAGAATGCGGAAGAGACCAAGCACCACTTCCCCAACATCTACCACAAGTGCCTCTCCATCGGCATCGACATCACCAAGGAATACATTCCCGTGCGTCCCGCTGCCCACTACATGTGCGGCGGCATCAAGGTAGACCTCAACGGCGAATCAAGCATTCACCGTCTCTACGCCATCGGCGAATGTTCATGCACAGGACTGCACGGCGGCAACCGGTTGGCATCCAACTCGCTCATAGAGGCTGTGGTCTATGCAGACGCCGCAGCCAAGCACTGCCTGAAGGTGGTAGACCAGTACTGCTTCAACGAGAAAGTGCCCGAATGGAACGATGAAGGCACCATGACCAACGAGGAAAAAGTGCTCATCACGCAAAGCGTGAAAGAGGTGAACGAATGCATGAGCAACTATGTGGGCATTGTGCGCAGTGACCTCCGGCTCAAACGCGCCTGGGACCGCCTCGACCTGCTCTACGAGGAGACCGAAGCCCTGTTCAAGCGCGTCAAGGCTAGCCGCGACATCTGCGAGCTGCGCAACATGATCAACGTGGGCTACCTCATCACCCGCCAGGCCATAGAACGCAAGGAATGTCGTGGACTGCACTACACCATCGACTATCCCGTGCACGCTTACGACAACAAGAAATAATATGTTATGGTTTGTTAGGTTTTTTATTAAGCCTAATTCAAAAATTTGCTACCGTCGGGTAACATCAAACAGATCTGCCAGACTATAAAGTCGGAAAGGTCGGAAAAATAAATGCCCTGCCTATCTGCAAAGACAAGCAGGGCTTTTTCATGACAACAAAACATAAACTATATGAAACTGAAACAAGTCATCCTCACTGCCGCAGCAGTCTTGTTCATCGGCAGCCCAACGAAGGCTCAGACACCAGCCTTCAACCCTACGGAAATGGAAGCCGGACTTAATGCCATGGCCGACTCGCTCACGGCGAATCTCACACCCTGGCAAGTGCCCGCCCGCGACTTCGACATCCGCAAGTATGGAGCCCAGTCGGGCAACAAGCACATCAACACCCGTGCCATACAGCGCGCCATAGACGCCTGCGCCAAGGCTGGCGGCGGACGTGTGGTGGTGCGTGGCGGCGACTATGTGACGGGCACCATCGTGCTCCGCTCCGGCGTGATGCTCCATATCGACAAAGGTGCGCGCCTGCTCGGCTCCACCTCGCTCAAGGACTATCCCGACCATGTGGAGGCATTCAGAAGCGTGTGCCGCGACGTTCACCGCTACCGCATCTCGCTCATCTACGCAGAACGGGCCGACCGCGTGGGCATCAGCGGTGAAGGGGAAATAGACTTCCGTGGGTCGCGCGACAACTTTCCCGGACCTGAAACCGTGAGCGCAATAGAGGGACGCCCGTTCGGCATCCGCATGATAGAATGTAAGAACGTGGTGGTGAAAGACGTGCAGCTGCGCGACGCTGCCGCCTGGATGCAGTGCTATCTGGTATGCGAGAACCTCATATTCGACGGCATGCGTGTTGTCAACCAGGTGAACTGGAACAACGACGGACTCGACCTCGACGGATGCCGCAACGTCATTGTGCGCCACTGCAACATCAACTCGCACGACGATGCCCTCTGCCTCAAGACGGCAAGCGGCCGCGCCAACGAGAACTTCCTCGTGGAGGACAACACCTTCCACACGCATTGCAACGCCTTCAAGTTCGGCACCGACTCGCAAGGGGCCTACCGCCGCGTCGTGGGCCGTCGTCTTGTGCTCGGAGCCACACCCCAAGGCGAGAAGTCGTTCAACGACATTCACGAATGCAGCACGGGCATCACGCTCGCCACAACCGACGGAGGCAACGTGAGCGACGTGCTCCTCACCGACATCAGCATCACCGGTGCACGTGCACCCATCTATCTGGGTGTGGGCAACCGCGGACGCAGATGGCAGTCGGTCATGGAGCATCCAGGAAAGCTTCACCGCATAGTAATCAAGCACGTGCTCGGAATGGACTGCCGCCGACAAGGCTCACTCATCAACGGTTGTCAGGGATTCCGGGTGAGCGATGTGCTCCTCAAGGACATTCACGCCACCACCGTGGGCGGCGGCACACAAGCCATGGCAGATGCGGCCGTGGAAGAAAAATCGGGCGGCTATCCCGATGCACAGGAGTGGTCGCGTGAGGGACTGCCCGCCTACGGATTCTATGTGCGCCATGCCGAACGCATCACCTTTGACGACGTGAAGGTGAAGCCGGGGGCTAACGAGGCCCGTCCACACATTCGCATAGCTCAAGACTGCGAAGACATAGTCTTCAAGAAATAGCAGACCCTAACTCAGCACGGCGGCGTTCACAACGTCGCCGTTTTTTGTAAGTGGCGGGAAGCGGTTCGAACAAACAGCCACAGACAACAAGAATGGTTCATCCAAGACGGGGAGTGACACCTGATGTCGCTCTGTATGTGAAGGACAGCCAATCACAGCCTCAGCGGATATGGTCGCTAAACCGCCCGGTTACAGTCTGTTAACGGCAGACTAACGATGTGTTAGTGGCAGACTAACACCCGGCTCCACTGCCTGGACACTCATGGCCATGGCCACGGGCAACGAGCGTCCCGGCAGCAGGACAGAATCGGGGCACTCCACTTAAACCTGACAAATGCCGAAAAGGTGATAGATGTGATAGATGTTAAGCCATCTATCACGCATCTATCACTCCATCTATATCGCTTACAATCAACAGAATTATGTCAGATATCAAGAAAAGTGACGGATTGAGGCGAAAAAGCAAAAAGTTTTTCCTGCGCGCGTACGCGCGTAAGGGCGTTCATCGAACAAGGCTACAAGAAGATGACGCCAAGTAATAGCCGGCCATCCTGTCCGTTTTCTATCAAACCGAACACGGGAGCCCGAAGTATTGCTTCAAATCCCGAAAGGCCCAATAAAAAGGAACAGATTCCTTTTGTATTTCACGCATTTTGCACTACCTTTGCACTCGTAAATTCATAACAAAATGAGATTCAAGAAAAAGACATGGCATGCTCTCTCAGGTCAGGAACTCACCGAAATGGACAAAAAGGTGATGTATTGGGAGAACAAAGGCAAGGAAGTGCCGTCACGCGATTTGATTAAAACTCCAGAACAGATAGAAGGCATCCGCCGCAGCGGCGTGATCAACACAGGCGTGCTCGACGAGGTGGCACGGCAGATTCATGCCGGCATGAACACGCTCGAGATAGACAAGATTTGCTACGACTACTGCACGTCGCACGGTGCCATACCGGCATGTCTCAACTACGAAGGCTTCCCCAAAAGCGTGTGCACCAGCATCAACGACGTGGTGTGCCACGGCATACCCAAGGAAGAAGACGTGCTCGAAGAGGGCGACATCATCAACGTGGACTTCACAACCATCCTTGACGGCTATTATGCCGACGCGTCACGCATGTTCATGATAGGGAAAGTGGACCCCAAAGTGGAACAACTCGTGCGCGTGGCCAAGGAGTGCATGGACATAGGAGCCGAAGCCGCCAAACCCTACTGCTTTGTGGGCGACATTGGCCATGCCATCCAGAAGCATGCCGAGAAATACGGCTACGGTGTGGTGCGCGACCTCTGCGGCCACGGAGTGGGACTCAAGTTCCACGAGAAGCCCGACGTGGTGCACTACGGCCACAAGGGCACCGGCATGCTCATCGTGCCGGGCATGGTGTTCACCATTGAGCCGATGATCAATATGGGCGGCGACTGGCACGTCTACCTCAATGCCGAGGACAAGTATGAATGGGAAATCATTACCGGCGACGGTCTGCCCAGCGCACAGTGGGAACACACCTATGTGATGACTGAACACGGTGTGGAAATACTGACGGAATAACATTTTTCCCCTCGACCACAGCACCGAAATGCCGTGGCGACAACTAATCAAGCAAGAAATATGGACGACATTTATATATTAGGTATAGAGAGCAGTTGTGACGACACGTCGGCAGCCGTGCTCCGCAACGGAGTGCTGCTGAGCAACGTCACAGCCTCGCAAGACGTGCACCGGGCCTACGGCGGCGTGGTGCCCGAACTGGCTTCCAGGGCACACCAGCAAAACGTGGTGCCTGTGGTCGACCAGGCCATCAAGCGCGCCGGCATCACCAAGGAGCAACTCTCGGCAGTGGCTTTCACGCGCGGTCCCGGACTGATGGGGTCTCTGCTCGTTGGCGTGAGCTTCGCCAAGGGCTTTGCCCGCTCACTCAACATCCCCCTCATTGATGTCAACCACCTGCAAGGACACGTCATGGCACATTTCATCCGTGAAAGCGACGACGACCACTCGCAGCCTCCCTTCCCCTTCATCTGCCTGCTCGTCAGCGGAGGCAATTCGCAGATTGTCAAGGTGAACGCCTACAACGACATGCAGGTGCTCGGACAGACCATCGACGACGCTGCCGGTGAGGCTATCGACAAGTGTTCCAAGGTGATGGGACTGGGCTATCCCGGAGGACCCATCATCGACAAGCTGGCCCGACAGGGCAACCCGAAAGCCTACACCTTTGCGGAGCCGCACATTCCAGGCATGGACTACAGTTTCAGCGGACTGAAAACCTCGTTCCTCTACAGTCTGAGAAAATGGGTGGCCGACGACCCCGACTTCGTTGAGCATCACAAGGAAGACCTGGCAGCAAGCCTTGAATACACCATCGTGGACATTCTGATGAAGAAGTTGCGCATGGCAGTCAAGCAGACTGGCATCAAGCACGTGGCCGTGGCAGGCGGCGTTTCGGCCAACAACGGCCTGCGCAATGCCTTCAGGGAACATGCACGCAAATACGGCTGGACCATCTACATTCCCAAGTTCAGCTATACCACAGACAATGCTGCAATGATTGGCATTGTGGGCACCTACAAATATCGCGACCAGGACTTCTGCTCCATCGACAAGCCGGCCTTCAGCAAGGTGACCTTCCAATAATGACAAACAAAAAACAAACAAGACAATATGGAATTCGAAAAGAAAGTATTAAGTAGAGAAATAGCACAGAGCCTCTATGACACCAACAAGACCGTAGGTTCGGCAGAAAGCTGCACAGGCGGACGCATAGCTGAGGCCATCATCGCTACACCCGGAGCTTCAAGCTACTTCAAGGGCGGCATCATCTCCTACACCAATGAGGTGAAGGAACACTTGCTCGGTGTTGACCACCAACTCCTTGAAGAGAAAACTGCCGTATGCGAAGAGGTTGCAGTGGCCATGGTCAAGAGTGCCATCAAGACTCTCGGCGTTGACTATGCCGTGGCTTCCACGGGCACTGCCGGCCCAACCGGCGGCACCAAGGAGATTCCCGTAGGCACCATCTGGCTTGCTTGCGGAAGCCAGGACGAGGTGGTAACCATGAAACTGGAAGAAGACTTCGGACGCGACATCAATCTCGCCATAGCAACCAGCAAGGCTCTGCAAATGCTCCTCAAGTTCCTTCAGGAGCACAAGCCGGAACCTGCCGTAGAAGAATAAAACATGCATAACTCCTTATCGGCATTAATTATAGGCCTCTTGACTTGCACTGCTGCTGCAGGTCAAGAGGCCCGTTCTTTTCCCCACTCTGTTCCACCGGGCAACTACAGTGCCCTGGCATGGCTGGGCGACAGCACCTATGTCGTGGCAGACGACAAGTCGCCCACAGACGGGTTCTACACGTTCTTCATACAGACCGATTCTGTCACAGGCTCCGTCAAGAGCGTGCACCGAGGAGCATTCCATTCCTCCAATCTCGCAGCACGCGATGCGGAGGGCATCTGCTACAACCCTTACACACACCGGGTATGGATGGGTGGAGAAACAGACAACACGATACGCGAATACGCACTCGACGGAACACTCACCGGGCGCGTGCTTCCGCTCTCTGACAGCATGCGCCGCACGGCTGCCAACTACGGTTACGAGTCGCTCTCCTACAATGCCGTGACTCACCGCTACTGGACAGTAACCGAAAGCACACTGCCCATGGACGGTGAATCGGCCTCTTCGACCAACGGTGTGGAGAACAAACTCCGACTGCAAGTATTCGACGACTCGTTACAGGCCATGCGGCAATGGGCCTACAAGATGGATACTCCGGCATCTCGCCGGCAAGCCTCCAACTACGCCATGGGCGTGAGCGAAGTGTGTGCGCTCGACAACGGAAAGGTCATCGTGCTGGAACGCGAGTTTTATGTACCGAAAGTGAAAATAGGTGCCTGGGTGACGTGCAAGCTCTATGAGGTGAACCCAGACAGGGGACCTCTCTGCCAGGTGAACCCAGACACGCCCATGCCGTCAGACCAGCGCTTTCTGGAAAAACGACAGCTCTCGCAATGGACCACACGACTCGGCCTCTTCTCACGCGACATAGCCAACTATGAAGGCATGTGCCTCGGCCCTACCCTCACAGACGGCCGGCGACTGCTGCTGCTCGTGAGCGACTCGCAAGCTGGTTATGCCGGCGTACTCAAAGACTGGTTTATGACCATCCCATTGGAAAACAAATAACTGAAAGACAACAACGGCAGCGCACAGGCGTTGCCGTTTTGCCTTTATAAAAAGAAATACTGATTCTGTTACACTTTTTACCGAATATCAAACTGTTCACTTGCCGGGTTGTTACTTTATAACTATTTTTGCAGCACAACCAACAAACAACATTCCGTAACAATGAAAAAGCTTCTATTCATGGCCATGACACTGCTGACATCCGCCTCACTCATGGCACAACCCAAGGTCTACATGACCAAGGAAATCTCACCCGAATCGCTCGTGCGCATCTACAAGGCTCTCGGAGTGAAGGCACACGGCAGAGTGGCCATCAAGATCAGTTCCGGCGAGATGGGTGGCCACAACTACCTGAAGCCCACTCTTATCCGCAATCTTGTGGACGAAACGCACGGCACACTCGTGGAGTGCTGCACGGCTTACGGAGGCAGCCGGCAGGACGTGAGCAAGCACTGGGAGACCATCCACACTCACGGATTCGACTCCATCGCTGCCTTCGACCTGATGGACGAATACGGACAGATGCGTATTTCCGTGCGCGACAAGAAGCACCTGAAATACGACATCGTAGGTGACCATCTCGCCAACTACGACTTCATGATCAACCTTGCCCACTTCAAAGGACACGCCATGGGCGGCTTTGGAGGGGTGCTCAAGAACCAGTCTATCGGCGTGGCTTCCACAGCAGGCAAAGCCTACATCCACTCAGCCGGCAAGACAAACGACGCCTCCAAACTCTGGCAGAACCTGCCCAAGCAAGACGACTTCCTCGAGAGCATGGCGGCAGCCGCACAGGGCGTGGCTGATTATTTCGGCAAGAACATCATCTACATCGACGTGATGAACAACATGAGCGTAGACTGCGACTGCGACAGTCATCCCGCAGATCCCAAACTGCGCGACATGGGCATACTTGCCTCCACCGATCCCGTAGCGCTCGACCAGGCTTGCCTCGACCTTGTGTTCGGTCACAAAGGCACGCCCGGCGACGACGAGAAGCCACTCATCGAACGCATCAACCGCCAGCACGGCACCTATATCACCGACTATGCGGAAAAGATAGGCCTGGGCAGCAAGAAGTACAAGCTCATCATGATTAAGTAAAAAACCTCGTCCTGCGGCACATACCGACGCAAGACTATTATCTGCAACATCACACAATGAAAACATTCTTATTCTCCTGCGTGGCAATCCTTGCCATGCAGGAAGCGTCTCTTTTTGCCCAAACACAAGGCAAAGACCACCAAATCGACGAACTGATTGTCACCGGCACTAACCGCGCCACATCACGCCGGCTACTTCCCTACAGCGTGAGTGTGGTAGACAGCCCCCAACTGCAGTCGTCGGGCAAGACACAACTTCTCTCAGCCCTCTCGGCAGAAGTGCCGAGCCTCTTTGTCACCGAACGCAACCTCTTCGGCTTCGGCGTGAGCAACGGAGGAAGCGGCGGCATCTCCATTCGTGGCGTGGGCGGTTCACAGGGAAAGGTTCTCATGATGGTTGACTGACAGCCACAATATGCCGGCATATACTCTCACCATATAGCCGACTTCTACGACACGGAGAACGTAGACCATGTGGAAATCCTTCGTGGTCCGGCTTCCGTGCTCTACGGCTCAAATGCCATGGGCGGCGTCATCAATGTCATCACTCGCCATCCGCAAGCCGAGGGGTGGCACACGAGTATATCCTCGCAATATGGTTCCTACAACACCTGGCAAAACCAACTTACCGGCACATTCCGCCAAGGCCGCTTTTCCTCACTTGTATCGTTAGGCTATGACATGACAGACGGCACACAGGAGAATTTCGACTTCCGACAGAAGAACCTTTATGCCAAAATTGGCTACCAGTTCAATCAGCACTGGAACCTCGGTGCCGACTACTCCTTGATGAACTTCATCGGCAATGGCCCTATCTATCCACGCCTCAGCAACCCGGAGTCTAACGACATATATCACCCAAACGTAACACGTGGAGAAAGTTCTGTCACACTCAACAACTCCTACAACAAAACAAACGGAAGCCTCAGAACCTATTATAGTTACGGCAATCACTTCATCGACGACCCACGGCATTTCCATAGTGTGGACGACCGCTTCGGCATCCTCCTCTACCAGACATTGCAAACATGGAAGGGAGCCTCTGCCACACTGGGCTTTGACTTCGACCACTACACAGGCAAGATACCCGTATCGGGCGGTCGACCTCACACAGAGGGAAGTGTCCAGACCATGACCCGCAAAAGCGTCACGGAATACTCGCCCTACATCACCCTTACACAAAACCTGTTGTCCGACGTGTTGACGATTGATGCAGGAGTACGCATGGCCATGAGCAACCGGTTCGGCACACATTGGGTGCCACAGGCTGGCATCACCCTCCATCCCGCTACCGACTGGACGCTACACGCTTCACTTGCCAAAGGCTACCGCAACCCTTCGTTCCGCGAGCTATACCTCTACCGGCCCGCCAATCCCGACCTGGAGCCGGAACGGATGATGAACTATGAAGCCGGCATCAGCCACCGTTTCTCCAGATTGTTCAACGCCGACCTCACCGCCTACTTCTCAGAGGGGGCAAACCTGATACAGACGCTCAACATGAAGAATGTGAACACCGGAAGGTTCATCAACAAGGGCATTGAACTGTCGCTTGCCAGCCATCCGACAGACAGAGTCTAGCTGCGTGCCGCCTACAGCTATCTGCACACATCGGTCAGCAACCTGACAGCAGCACCCAAGAACATGTTCTCCATAGGAATACAATGGCAACCGCTTCCACAGTTTACCGTAGACACGGACGTGAAGAGCATACACGGCCTCTACGTGTGGACCGACCGCACACACGAACACTACACCGTATGGAACATGAAACTTACCTGGGCAACCACGTCATGGTTCAACGTTTTCGCCACGCTCAACAACATCACTGCCACGCATTATCAAATCAATCACGGCTACGACATGCCTCGGTTTACAGCCATGGGCGGCATCAGGATAAGACTCTGACCATCCGGCTTGGAAACAATCATGCAAGAGAAAAACTCAATGGTCTTTCATCTTGCATGCAATATTCACTGCCGGAACATGAAAAAGGTGCTTATGACTCAATCATCATAAGCACCTTTTTCATGTAAATGCACATACGCCCCAAAATATGATTTCTCCTGTAATCTCAGTCTGTAGAGTAAGGTCAATCTCAAATGAAACAACCTTCCATCCGTGACGTATCTTTCGTATTCATAACTGTTCCCTCCTCAAAGAGGAAACAGCTATGCCGCTTTCGTGATCCTAACTAAACGACTAATAAGGAACAAGTCGGCTACTTAGGGGTTATCGTTTAATTCTAAGAATTCAATATCTATAGAC
>ULUS01030294.1_pt1 | contig 38723 bp, 32 predicted proteins | sample 1958761 | NCBI WGS metagenome assembly ULUS01 (sample SAMEA4835767, study PRJEB28245) | human gut metagenome | biome: gut microbiome; material: fecal sample | place: Denmark | collected 2008
ATATTATATATATTATAACTTTCTCTTTTCACCTTTTTCCTCAACTGTACACCCTGCGGAATTTTAAACTGTAATTGTCATTGTCATCGCTTTTGCCAAATTGGTAAACGAACGTTAACGACTTTCATACGAATGTTAACGCCGAGAAATACCTCCCGAAATATTTGCCGTTGGTTCTCCCTGTTGTTTATCCATCGATCCAAACTCTGATGGCAGTGATGAGCTTGTATTTCTTGAATACCTCGCACAAGCTACGGCGCACGAATCCCAAGAATGAGCCATAGCTTTCCATCAAGATTTTGCCGTCAATGCTGAGAGACAGCAAAAGCATACCACGTTCGATTTTTGCGCTTTTATGAAAATGGGTGAAAAAGTATGTTATGTATCGTCGTTAGAGGAGGCCAGGAATATATTGTCAGATTGGGAAAAATGATAAATATCCAGTCTTTTTCGCCTAAATATTTGGTGGTGTCAAAGAAGTTTGGCACGTTTTATAAAAAAAACTCTTGATTTCTTGGTGGGTTCAATGACATTTTGTATCTTTGCCAATCATAAAATATACTGCAATGCAAGGTTTAACAAAAGAGGAAAAATATACCGAATTACAAGCTGATTTTTATCATTATATGGTAAAGTTTGGTGGTATAGCTAAGAAGACAAGTGGAGATTATGTGACAAGAATGAAATTCCTGTCACATGATTATATTTTGGATGAGACTCTTACAAAAGAAAAAATAGATGATATATTGAAGCAAGAAGAGAGCAAGCGACACAATAGAACTGTATATGCAAGCAAGAAAAGTTTGTCTGATTTTAAATCAGGTTTAAATAAGTTTCTTTCGTTTATTCGATCTGATTACTATAAGCGAATGGAAGATTCAATAATTGGTGAGATTAGAAAAGTGAATAATAATGAGCGTTTAAGCGTTACAGAACGAGAATCTATTGTAAAATCTCGTATAGGGCAAGGTTCTTTTAGAAAGGGTTTGATAGAGTATTGGCATGGATGTGCTATTACCCAATGTTCCTTGATGGGGATGCTTGTAGCCTCGCATATTAAGCCTTGGAGAGATGCCAACAATGATGAACGACTTGATCCTTATAATGGATTGCTTCTTTTGCCAAATTTTGATAAGTTGTTTGACTTAGGGTACATTTCATTTAATCACGATGGAAAAATAATGTGCTCTCGATTGTTAGACAAGTTTGATCGAGAAACGATAGGATTATCTCATGATTTGCATTTAGTAAAAATTGAAAGCCAACATCTTGCATATCTTAAATATCATAACGAAAATTGTTTTTTGCTATGATATTTAAGAAGCTCCAAGATAACTCGTTATTTTGGAGACAGCAAGCCTAATAATGTCAAATCGACCATGTTAACCTCATTCATAATTCTGCTTAGGATTTGTTGGTCTTGCATAGAAAATCCTTCTGATTTCTCTATAGCCTCAGATAGTGTCTGTTCTGCTTTTCTCAATTGTCCACAGAACCATTTAATGTCATTTGATACTTTCATCTTAATTTATTTTTATGTTAAACGATAACGCGAAGATATATAAAAGTAGAGATTAAAGCAAAGAAGTTAAGCTTTATTATTCTTTTCGCGCATATATAAACACATCGGCACGAAGCAGTCTGTTTGATTCGTAAACGAACGTTAACGACTTCCATGCGAATGTTAACGCCAAGAAATACCTCCCGAAATATTTGCCGTTGTCGGATATTTGCCGTAATTTTGCAGATGCATAATATTGTGCGAAACTTTAAATTCCCAGATCTATGGCGGAATACATTAACCCACGTGTCGATTGGGCGTTCAAGCGCATCTTCGGCAGTGACGACACCAAGGAGTGTCTCATAACGTTCCTCAACGGAGTATTTGAGGACGAGTTAGTAATCAAAGACGTGAAGCATCTGAAAACAGAGCAGACACGTCATCAAAAGCGAGAGCGAGGAGTCATCTTCGATGTGGCGTGCGAGACAAGTGACGGACGGCACGTCATCGTGGAGATGCAGAAGAAGGAGCAGCGATATTTCGTGGATCGTGCGCTCTATTACTCTTCCAAGGCGATAGTGGAGCAGGCCAAGCCTGGCGAGTGGGACTTCCACCTGACACCAGTCTATACCGTGTGCCTCATGGACTTCATCGCCGAGACCGGCATCCCTTGCCAATTCAGAACCGACATCGGCTTTGGATTACTCGAAGAGAAAGGTTTCTCTGACAAAGTTGCTCGTGGGCATTCCGAAGAAGAAATGAATGAAGCTCAGGACGTCATCAAGTCGCAAGAACATCTTGGCTTCAAGCCGCAAGAGCAACTGATAGTGTCAGGCAAGAATCGCAAACCTCGCAAGGGAAAGACCGCAAAGTCCCAAAAGGGAAAAACATGGCACCTTTCGGGCTTGCGATATGGCTTCGAGAAGATGAGGGTGGTGTTCTTGCAGTTGCCACTCTTCGAGAAGAAGGAGCCAGAGTGTATGGATATATTTGATTGTTGGATTTACGTATTGAACAATATGGAGCATTTGAAAGAAATACCATTCTTGGACAAGTACCCCGTCTTCCGAAAGTTGGCGGCGATAGGTGATCTGCAGAAGCTCACTCCAGAGGAGCGTGAGTACTATGAGTACGACATCAAGGTGATGCGCGACCTCTATGCCACCGACAAGTGGGAGAAGGAGAAGAGACGCAGAGGCATGGAGAAAGCTTGGGCGGAAGGTATGGAGAAAGGCATGGAGAAAGGTATGGAGAAAGGTATGGAGAAAGGCATGGAGAAAGGCATGGAGAAAGGGGATGCCGACAGAGCATTGGCTGATGCTAAGCGATTCCTAGACATGGGCTTCTTGCCGGAGCAGGTGGCAAAGGGTACCCAGTTGCCACTCGACATCGTCTTAGCGTTGAAAGCAGGAAAGATGAAGAACTGAAAACTACTATAGTGCAAGGACACATGCTCAAGAATATAGCAGGGACGAGACCGGGCGATGAAAATTGTCCGGTCTTTTTTCGCCCAAATATTTTGTGGTGTCAAATATATTGTGTACCTTTGTCATCACGAAAATGAAACACCTGTTTCCCTTAAATCTATTTTGAGAGAGATGGATGCTCCACGAGTAGCATCACATTATTATTAACTAAAACAACAAATCAATGAAAAATCCTTTTGACTGGCACCACAGTCTTTTGTATGCAGACAAGAGCAGAGAGGAATATACGATGGAGAAAGAGGGCACGCTAGACCACCTTCTCTATCAGATGTATATGGTCGCCCATGACTCCGATGGGCTTAACATGAGCAGCGCCGTCAAGGCTCTCAATACCGCTTATTATTTGGCGGTGGCGATTTATAATACTCCTCATGTGGAAGAGAAAAACAATGTTGGCAATCTGACCTATAGAAGAGTACGTGATATCCTTGCCGAAGAACATTCTGAGAAATGGAATGACGTAACTGAAGCTGACATATTTCTAGTGAGATGGATGGCATGGGCGATATTGAGATTGCAGTCGTCCAAGCCTGCTGGTCTTGATTCTTTCTTGGACAAATTCAAAAGTCTTATAGCATGGGATGAGGATCGTTACGGCTATGTGAGAGATGATTATGGCGATTTCTTTGAGCAAGAACATATCAAGAGCGTGCGTAAGCAATGGTTGAAGTGTGCTTTTGTTAGGGATTTTCCTGGAATGATAGAAGAGATGGAGGATGTTAAGTTTGATACTGACCTACAACCGAATGCAATATTTCCTTATGCTATATCAGATGAGATGTGGTTGAATCAAATCGGGAAACTGGAATTTGATGAGATGGAACAGCTGTTGAGGCATTATCGAACTATTGATGACCAACTGAAACTTTTGGAGTTGTCTCATAACATCGAGGAATTGCGTGACGAAGGAGACATATAATATAATTAGGTCATATAATCATTTTTTGTTTTAAAATATGAATTTAAGCGATATTTTAAATTTGGAAGAGAGAGTTAAGGCAGGAGAGTACTTACCTAAGGGAAATCTTGCCAAGTTGCCTGATATGCCTGATAATCCAACGGACGAGGTCGTAAAAATTCGTGAAGAATGCAGTCGCACATTGGAACTCTATAGGCAGAAATTGCAAATCTACGAGGAGAGGGAGAAAGCTGTCTCCCAACTATCCGATGCCGCTAATATGGTGGGCGAGGTTAACTTGAAGATAGCGAAATTCAATACGGAGTTGTCAGATGAATACGAGCAGTATAAAAAAGAATCTGCTGACAAGATTGATAGTCTTCGTGCAGACTTGGCTGAGTCTAAGGATATTTCAACCAATGCGCTCAACCGATGTGATGAACTGGGTGAGCAAGTCAAAAAGTTGGAGACGGAGAAGAGGCAACTGAAAAAGAAATTGGAGGAAAAAGAAGAAGAACTGGCTTATTATGAGGCTGACATTCCGAGGGGCTATATCATGGTAACGGATGATGGCGTACTGGGTATGTGCGCAGAGGAGAAGCAAGACTCCGCTCGACTAGCCGACTTGAAGGAGGAAAACGTCACCCTCAAGGCTATGCTTGCTGATAACGAGAACAAGGGCATGGTAGAAATGGCGCACCTCATGATACAGAATGGCATAGACTATCTCGCCGACGTGAAGAAAGTCTCTGACGATGACAAATCGAGCTTTGGAGAGAAAGTGCTGAAACATACGATTTCGGGGGAATGCAAGAAACACTTGGGTCAGCAGGAGATAGACAAGCTGATCATTGCCATCAGTCGTGTCACGGATAAGCGAGAGGAAGCGCAAGAAATGTTGCAGAAGAAGGAAGAGGAGAATCGGGAGCGGATGGCGAGCGCCAAGCCTTTCCATATTGATACCGTGAAGCAGTTCAATGCAGGACAAGGTCTTTTCAAAGAGACAGACCATTCGACAGCTCTTCCCGATAAAAGTGATGGGATGAAGTAAAGACACTTACCCCGATAAAAGTGATGAGAGGAGTGACATCTGCAATGCATCAAAAGAAATGATTTCAATAACGGATAGTAAAATGTAAACAAATGAAAAAGGAAGAGATGGAAGACTTGGTGAAACTCGCCAGTCAATTTGGCGGTAATTTCAGTATTGGTCAATACAATGAGGGCAATGGGGTCTATGTGGAGAATGTATATACTAATAATGCTTCTGATTCGAAATCAGAGGCGGATGGTTCCTTCGAACCTTTTGCGCCATCTGCGCCATCTGCTTCATCTGACGGAGACATCGATTATTCTGAAAGTCCATTAGACTCGGAGTTGTTTAATACAGCCTTGAAAATGGAAGAGGTGAAGCGAGCCTTGGGACGTATCACCTCGGCTAAGAGAGACAAGGGAGAACTCAAGATTGTGCATTGGTTTATTGTATGGAGGGTATTTAGGCGATATCGTTTCATTCCTAACGATAAAACGCAGACCAAGTTCATCCAATGGGCTAAAAATGTATTTGGATGGGACTGGAAAACGATGGATTTCAAAATGGTAGTGCCTGATGCCTTAAAGACGATTCCATTGGACAAGTGGACTGTCTCCGAACTCTCCACCCAGAGACCGCAAGCTGAAGAATATCTAGCATGGCGTGACTTGATAATTGCGACTTTTTTGGAAGGGGAAACGGATGAAAGGAGAGATTGCAAGGAAGGATTTTGCAATACTTGGTTTGATACAGAACTATAGGAAAGGTAAGTCGCAGCTCCACACATAAGGCTGGCAATGACCAGTCTTAATAAACGAACAAGCAAGGGAAGGTAAATCATCTTTCCCTTGCTTTTTTTATTTTTTTGCCAAAGCCTTGCTATACCATCTATACCATACTTCATATACCTAGAATAAATCTTTATATACCTTTATATACCGCTTGTGTGCATAGAATGACTTTTGTGTTTTCGTTTCATGTTTTCTCTCTATCTTTGTGTCGTCATCAAGAGAAAATGATTGGATGGCATATTTAAAAGTTTAATTTTTAAAAGTAAAGAAAGGAAAAGAAAGATGGAAAAAATGAAAGTAGTGAAACTCCTCGACAAGACGAGCGGTGTGAATCAGAGTGGCAAGCCTTGGCAGGCTCGTGAGGTGGTTTTGGAGTCGGTGCAGAACGTGATGCATCCTGAGAAGTACTTGGCTCGGCTCTTCGGTGATGCGGTCGATAAGTTCAATGCCAAGGAGGGAGACGTGATAGGGGTTGTCATCCACCACTTCGTCAACGAGAAGAATGGACGTTACTTCAACGAGGTGCGCATCGTGGAGTTTGGAAATAATTTATAATAGGAAGAATTATGAACATCGAACTACAGATTTCGGACGAGGTGTATAAGAACCTCTTGTCCAAGGGAAGCAGAGTAAGCGGCACTATCGCCCTGGTAAGCCCGAAGGAGGGCAACTTCAATGCTTGGAAGTCGCATCAAGACAAGCGTGAGGTGAGAAAGTTTATCAAGTTGCCGCATGGCAGAGCTAGCATTGGCAAGGAGAACGTGCGACTCACCCTCCGCATCGACCGAACCGAGACTGATGTGATGCCCGACTACGTGATAGCGAGCGAGAGCCAGAAGGCGAGTGATTTCGTGGTGAGCAACATTTAAATAAAAAAAATATGTTTGGAATATCAAGAAGTGTAAGAAGTCGGGAGGTGCAGGTTTGCACCCCCGAACTTTTCCGAAAAGCCATCAAGGGCAGCAAGGTGAGTTTGATTTGTGCCGAGATCGAGGATGCGCTGGAGAAGTTGCGCCGAGGGGAGTTGAAGAAGGAGGAGTATGAGCGAATGAAGACCCAGTTGAAGTCGCAGCTTCCCATCCTCACCCCTCACGCCACCTTCAAGAATGGTCGCCGCCTCAATGCCGATGCCATCCCGAGCGGTCTCTCCATCTATGACAAAGACCACATCCCCAACCCAAGAGGCTATTGGGAGGAGAAACAGAAAATCCTCGCCCAGAAGGCGGTTCTCGACTGCATCTGCCTCGTGCATGTTACTCCATCGACCGAAGGTTTGCGTTTAATCTTCAAGATTCCCAAGGGAATGACTTTGGCAGAGGCGCAGAAGTGGATGTCGGAGCAGCTAGAGGACAATGACTACGACTCTTGCGTGAAAGACTTGGCCCGACCATCCTTCCTCGTCCCCGAAGACTACATCCTCTACATCGACGAGGCGAAACTCTTTGAAGTTGCAAATACCTCTTTAAACATCAAGGAAGGCAGCGCAAGTGAATCAGAGGACCTCAAGCAAGGCGGTTTACACCGCACAAACAATCGCAACTCAGTTGCGTCAAATAACAAAGGCGAGGGCTTTGATGCCCCGCCTACCTTAGAGCGAAGCGGTTCAGAGCGACGAGTAGGAGCGGTTTCCCCCTTCCCCTGAGGGGAGAGGGCAGGGGAGAGAGGTGGAGCCCTCCTTATGAAGGAGGGACGGGGTGGTTGGAAAAAACTTCGGAAACGCAGTTTCCTCAAGAATACAATGGCATTCCCTATGCCACGCTCGTCACGAAGCTCGTGGAATTGCTGGGAGGCGAACCGCAGCACGGTTCGCGCAACACCTTCATTTTCACTCTCGCCTGCTACCTCCGTTACATCTGCGACGACAACGCCGATTGGGTGAAGTCGGTGATTCCCATCTTCGGCGAGGAACAGAGGCGAGCCTTCACCACCGTGGAGAGTGCTTGCTCTCGCAAGCAGAGCCACGTGATGCCGAGCATCGTGCGCAAAGCCATCAAACTCTGCCAGGACGAGCTGGAGAAGGGGCAAGGCAAGAACTATGAGGAGGCTGACTTCGGCGACATCGGCAACCCTGACTCTTACTTCTATCACGTCAACGAACTGCCCACAAAGCTGCCTCGCCTCATCAAGCTCCTCGTCTCAAAGACGCCGAAGATGTATCAGCCAGCCGTATCGCAAGCCGTCTTCCCACCACTTGCCGCCCATCTCTGCAGCACTCGCTTCCGATATATCGACAATGTGGAGCATGAGGCCACGCTGATGTCTATCCTCTGTGCGCCAACGGGTTCGGGCAAGGAGTGCGTTTCGGAACCTATCAACCACATCATGGCTGACATCCGAATACGTGACGCAGAACAGAGAGCGAGAGAGAAGGCGTGGAAGGACGAATGCAACTCGAAGGGCTCCAACAAGGACAAGCGTGAACGCCCAGAGGGACTGGTAATCCAAGAGGTGAACATCGATATGACCAACCCAGCCTTCGTGCTCCGCATGAAGGAGGCTGAGGAACATTTCCTCTACGCCAAGGTGAACGAACTGAACCTCTTCGATGCCCTCAAGGGCAAGACCAACCAGCACTTCCGCATCATGGAACTCGCCTTCGACCTGGGCATCTATGGACAGGACCGTGTGGGTGTGCAGAGCGTGACCGAGACGGTGAGGGTGAGGTTCAACTGGAACGCCTCTTGCACCCCGAAGAAATGCCGTGATTATTTCAGAAGGGTGGTGACGGATGGTCCGGTGTCACGTATCTCTTTCTCGACCATCGACCGCCGTCCTTGTGGCTCGGAGATACCGGTGTATGGCTCGTATGACGCTGCCTTCGATGAGGAACTTCGTCCGTACATCGAAAACTTGGTGAAGGCACGTGGCTTGGTCGATTGTCCGCAGGCTTTCAAGCTCGCCCAGAAGTTGGTGCAAGAGAATGCGGAGTTTGCCCGGTTGTCGCAGAACTATGTGTTCGAGAACCTCTCCTTCCGTGCCAATGTCATCGCCTATCTGAAGGCTTGCGTGCTGTATGTGGCGAATGGGATGAAGTGGGAGAAGAGCATCGAGGACTTCGTGAGATGGAGCGAGCGATACGACTTGTGGTGCAAGTTGAAGTTGTTTGGTCAGATGATATACGAGGCAGACAACGAGCAGGCGAAGACCGACAAGGAGTTTGTGTCGGGTCCGAAGAATCTCTTGCGGATGCTTCCCGATGAGTTCACGCTGGAGGATTATCTCAAGCTCCGTCGCCAACAGGGTTTCGAGGGAGATGACCGGAAGCGTGCCATGAATGCGATTAACCAATGGGTACATCGTGGATATGTGGCTCGGTTGACCATGGTGCCACCTTCTATGGGAGTCGCAGCAGAACAAGTTGATGACAATGACAATTACAGTTCGATTTTCCGCAAGTTGAAATTTCTTAATTCTTAATTATAAATTATTAATTATTAATTATCATGGAGATAGTAGTAAGACGCATAGCTAAGAAGAAAACCTATACGATAGGTCGCCTCTACATCCTGGAGGATGGGGAGGTAGAACGCAGGGTGGGTCCAGGCAAGCATCAGGAGGACAAGCGCATCATCCGCCACGACTTCGATACTGGGAAACTTGATGAAACTCATTACTTCTGCGATACGCTGGAACCTACTTGGCGCAACCTCCTGGGCATCGAACTCTCGCCCCAGGAGGTGGACGCAAGATACAGCCGAAAGTCGGGCGAGAAGGCACGCAAGGTGCCTGGCAAGACGGCGATACCTGAGGGAACTTATCCCGTGGTGGTGTCGTGGTCGCCTAGGTTCGGGCGATGGTTGCCTTTGGTGCAAGGCGTGCCTGGCTTCGAGGGCATCCGCATCCATTCGGGCAATTTCCCCGATGATACGCAAGGCTGCATCCTCGTGGGCAGCAACAAGGTGGTGGGAATGGTAGTGGATTCTCGCATCTGGCTCAATCAGCTCATTAGGAGAATCCTGGATGCAAGAGAGAGAAAGGAGGAGGCTATCTGGATTACGATCATCTGATGAGTATTCCTCTGATAGTGTATGATCATCTACTTCAGCTCTTGCTTCATCTTGTTGGCAGCCTTCATGGCAGCGGCACGAGCGGCGGCATTGGCAGCCTGGGCACTCGCCTTGCGATGGTAGCCCTGGACGTTGCCACGGCTGTCGCGAAGGGCTAGTGAGTCGCCCTTCATATAGACGAAGGAGAGGGTGTCGTAGGTCGTATTCTCATTGAAGACCACACCATTGAACTCCTGTCTTCCCTTGACGAGGATGAGCTTGCCGTTGTAGGCGTGCCACTCCGTGTATTGAGGTACCTCAGGATATTCCACAGGGCTATCGTCCTCCACCGAGCTATTCGCCATCACGAAGCCTACCGAGCGAGCCTCGCTCATTCGTTTCAGCGTGAAACCATAGTCACGAGGAATCATGTAGGTCTCCACGATGCTGTCGGGCATATTGGCGAGGATGCGAGCCTGCTGGCGCTTGGAGAGGTGGGTGACATCACGCAGATGAGGCATCACCGGATAGGTCCAGGTAGCCTTGAGTTTGTCGAGATCGATCACCATGTCGGCACCATTCTTGTCATCCTTGTCGGTGCAAGGCATCACGCAAATCCAGTCGCCAATCTCGATGTCGCCAAATACCTGATGGTTGCGGGTGGCATCGAGGATGTTGTAACGGATAGGGTCGCCGCCTCCATTGGGAAGCAGGACAACGGCGGTGTCGGAGCAGCCCATGCACGCCAATCCATAGATCGCCTTGTCGCCCTTGGCAGGTTTCGACATGCTGATAGGCAGGTTGGTCTTCACCCTCTGTGGCTTCGGACCATGATGGCAAGACAGCATGGCAAGAGATGCCATAGTTATGATTAAAAGAGTCTTAATTTTCATTCTTGTCTTTTTATTTCTTTGGCAAAGGTACAACAAAATGCGATAAATACAAAATAAATCCCAAAAAGATTTTATTCTTTGAGAGAAAAATAGTACTTTTGCACAAAATAACAACAACAACTTTAAAAAGATATCATAAAATGCTGAGCAAGGATAGTAAGATTTATATTGCTGGTCATCATGGATTGGTAGGTTCCGCTATCTGGAACAACTTGAAGAAACGTGGATACAACAACCTCGTGGGCCGTTCTCACAAGGAGTTGGACTTGACTGACCAATATGCCGTACAGAAGTTTTTTGACGAGGAGCGCCCCGACGCAGTCGTATTGGCTGCTGCCTTCGTGGGTGGCATCATGGCCAACTCGCTCTATCGTGCTGACTTCATCATGCAGAACATGAAGATGCAGTGCAATGTGATCAGCAATGCCTACAGCCATGGCGTGAAGAAACTCCTCTTCCTCGGCTCTACCTGCATCTACCCTAAGGATGCGCCCCAGCCTATGAAGGAGGACGTGCTCCTGACTTCTCCGCTGGAATACACCAACGAGGAGTATGCCATCGCCAAGATCGCTGGCTTGAAGATGTGTGAGAGCTACAACTTGCAGTATGGCACCAACTATATCGCCGTGATGCCAACCAACCTCTATGGTCCTAACGACAACTTCCACTTGGAGAACAGCCACGTGATGCCTGCCATGATGCGCAAGATCTACTTGGCGAAACTCATCCACGAGGGCGACTGGAAGAGCATCGAAGTGGATATGAACAAGCGTCCGATCAACCCTACCGACAAGCTCCGTGCCATCATCGGCGAGGGCAACGTGGATGGCAACAACGACCACGAGCGCATCTTGAAGGCACTGGAGTTCTATGGCATATATAATAATAAGGTGGTGCTCTGGGGCACTGGCAAGCCTTTGCGTGAGTTCCTTTGGAGCGAGGACATGGCGGATGCTAGCGTTCACGTGCTCTTGAATGTCGATTTCAAGGACATCATCGGCATTGAGAAGTACTCTTCCGTATTCTATGGTGCCAAGGTGGATGGAGCCGTTGACCGCAACAACTCTGAGGGTCGTGGTGGAGCCATCCCTTCGCTTGGCGAGATACGCAACTGCCACATCAATGTGGGCACAGGCAAGGAGTTGACCATCCGTGAGCTCTCCCAGCTCATCGTCAAGACCGTGGGCTTCGAGGGAACCGTGGAGTTTGATGCTGCCAAGCCAGACGGCACACCTAGAAAGCTCATCGACGTGAGCAAGCTTCACTCGCTCGGTTGGACCCACAAGGTGGAGATCGAGGACGGCGTGGAGAAACTCTATGAGTGGTATCAGCAGAGCCTGAAAGAGTAAAAGGGTAAATGAAAGACAAAAGTCTTATTCTAAGATAATAGAAAAATGGAAGTAATCAAGACTGATATAGAAGGAGTATTAGTGATAGAGCCTCGCATCTTCAAGGATGCCAGGGGTTATTTCTTCGAGAGCTTCTCGCAGAGGGAGTTTGACGAGAAGGTGGTGCCTATCTTGGGGCATCAGGTGAATTTCTGCCAGGACAACGAGAGCATGTCGTCCTACGGCGTGATGAGAGGTCTGCATTTCCAGCGCCCACCTTTCACCCAGAGCAAACTGGTGCGTTGCGTGAAGGGTGCGGTGCTCGATGTGGCAGTTGATATCCGCAAGGGTTCGCCTACCTTCGGCAAGAACGTGGCGGTGGAACTCACCGAGGGCAATCATCGCCAGTTCTTCATCTCTCGTGGCTTCGCCCATGGCTTCGCCGTGCTGAGCGAGACCGCCGTGTTCCAGTACAAGTGTGATGAGTTCTATCACCCAGAGGCAGACGGTGGCATCTCCATCCTCGACGACAGCCTTGGCATCGACTGGAAGATTCCTACCGACCATGCCATCCTGAGCGAGAAGGACACCAAGCACGACTTGCTGAAGGACTTCGATACGCCATTCGACATCAATGTAAGCTTGTACGAATAATTGAACTTCCGTACAACGAAATTTGTATTAAAATCATCAGAGAAAATGAATATACTAGTGACAGGTGCCAACGGTCAGCTCGGCAATGAGATGAGAATCGTTAGCCAAAATACCACAGACCACTATATCTTCACGGATGTCAACCAGGTGGAGGGGCTTGAGACCACTTACCTCGACATCACGGATATGGATGCCATCAGAAAGATGGTGAAGGAGAATGACGTCAATGTCATCGTCAACTGTGCCGCATGGACCAATGTGGATGCTTGTGAGACCGATGAGAAATTGGCGGCGCTCGCCGAGAAACTGAACGCCGATGCCCCTGAGAACCTCGCCCAGGCGATGAAGGAGGTGAACGGATTGCTGGTTCAGATTTCCACCGACTATGTGTTCGGCAAGGAACCCTACAATGTGCCTTGCAGTCCGGAGCAGAAGGGCACGCCTACGGGCGTATATGGCACGACCAAGCTGCATGGCGAGCAGAAGATCATCGCCACGGGATGCAAGTATGTCATCATCCGCACGGCTTGGCTGTACTCTGAGTTTGGCAAGAACTTCTGCAAGACGATGCTTAACTTGACCGCCACCAAACCGCAGTTGAAGGTGGTGTTCGACCAGTGTGGCACGCCTACCTACGCCCTTGACCTCGCTAATGCCATCGTCACTATATTAAATAAGGTGAAGGAAAGCCAGTCTTCTGCTGACGGCAATGCTTCTTCGGAGGGCAATGCTCCTGCTGGGGCAGATGCTGCCGAGAAATACGTGGGCGTTTATCACTTCTCGAACGAGGGCGTTTGCTCTTGGTACGACTTCACGCAGATGATAGCGAGAATCGCAGGGCACACCGAGTGTGACATCCAGCCATGCTATAGCTCCGAGTTCCCTTCGCCAGTGACTCGTCCGGCTTACTCCGTGCTCGACAAGCGCACCATCAAGGAGACTTTCGGTGTGGAAGTGCCTTACTGGATTGACTCGCTGGAGAAATGTATCGCCAATCTGAAGAAGACTTTTTAATTAGTAACAATCAAGACATTTCGAAATATGGCAAAAAGAAATATCGTTATCACAGGCGGTGCGGGCTTCATCGGCTCACACGTTGTTCGCCTCTTCGTGAACAGGTACCCTGAGTACAACATCATCAACCTCGATAAGTTGACCTACGCTGGCAACCTCGCCAACCTGAAGGACATCGAGGACAAGCCAAACTATAAATTCGTGAAGATGGATATCTGCGACTTCGATGCCTTCTATCAGTTGATGCAAGACGAGCACGTGGATGGCATCATCCATCTTGCCGCCGAGAGCCACGTGGATAGAAGCATCAAGGACCCTTTCACCTTCGCACAGACCAATGTGATGGGAACCTTGTCTCTGCTCCAGGCAGCCAAGACCTATTGGGAGAGCCTTCCTGAGGGTTACGAGGGCAAGCGATTCTACCATATCTCTACCGACGAGGTGTATGGCGCCTTGCAGATGACTCACCCAGAGGGCGTGCCAGCTCCATTCACCACCAAGGCTTCGAGCGACAAGAACCATGAGGCTTATGGCGAGGAGTTCTTCTTGGAGACCACCAAGTACAACCCTCACTCTCCATACTCAGCCTCCAAGGCTAGTTCCGACCACTTCGTGCGTGCTTTCCACGACACCTACGGAATGCCTACCATCGTGACCAACTGTTCCAACAACTATGGTCCATATCAGTTCCCAGAGAAGTTGATTCCTCTCTTCATCAACAACATCCGCCATCGCAAGCCATTGCCAGTGTACGGCAAGGGTGAGAACGTGCGCGACTGGTTGTATGTGGAGGATCACGCTCGTGCCATCGACATGATATTCCACCATGGCAAGATCGCCGAGACCTACAACATCGGTGGTTTCAACGAGTGGAAGAACATCGACATCATCAAGGTGGTAATCAAGACCGTGGATCGCTTGCTCGGCAGAAAGGAAGGCGAGGACATGGACCTCATCACCCATGTGACCGACCGCAAGGGTCACGACATGCGCTATGCCATCGACTCACGCAAGCTCCAGAAGGAACTCGGATGGGAACCTTCCCTACAGTTTGAGGAGGGCATCGAGAAGACCGTGAAGTGGTATCTCGACAACCAGGAGTGGATGGACAACGTGACGAGCGGTGACTATCAGAGGTATTACGAAAACATGTACAAGAACAGATAATAACATTTCAATCTCAGAAAGAATCAAATAACAGTTATAACTTCAATATCAAGGATGACAAACAAAAATGCACATCATCTGCCAGCGTGGGCAGAAATCGAATATACGGCGTTATGCAAAAGCCCTTATCTGTCAACTCCATTCTTCGTGCCTAAGGAGTCGAAAGTGTTCCTTTGCAGAGAGGATGGAAGCAGAAAAGAGGCGAGAATCTTATACCTGGTCTTCAAGCCAGCTGATGCACCTGAGGACGCAGAGTGGGAAGACGACCCAGTGCCAGGTGAAATCCTAGTGTCGGTCTTGGGCGATGATGACGAGGAGGTGGAGCCAGTCAAGGCTGTCTTCCTCGACCAGGATGTAGAGGACTTCATCCAGGTGGTGGAGGAGGATGATGCTACCATCACCTTCGACATCGACTGGTACTATGGTGAGGTGAAAGTGGAGAAGTCGGAGAAGACTCGTGACGGATTCGTCTGCAAGAAGGAGGACTTCGGCGACGAGGGACTGCTTGTCACCTTGACTCCTGATGAGGGCGCACCTTTCACGATGCGCTTGCAGATTCCATACCTGGGCTTCTCGCTCTACGACAAGGATGGCAACAAGGTGCACGGAGATGTGGTCGTGCCTCACGACAAGGTGAACGACTATAGTTATGACTTCGTGGGCGATGACAACAACGACCGCTTCTCGCTCCACTTGGACAATGACAAGCTCATCTATACTTGTGTGCTCCGTCCTCACGAGGCGAAACTCGTGGTACGTGACCAAAGACAGAAGATGGCGATCGTGGATGAATTGCCATCAGAGGGCAAGTTGACCGACTTGATGATGAATGCCCACGAGATTCTTGTGAAGAACAAGAACTATCGCTGGCGTGTCACCCTGAGCGGCACTTCTCTGGAGTCGGAGAGCGAAAGCGAGTTTGAGCTGGAGCCTACTGCCTTGGGCAACTATGCTTACGAGCAGTTCCAGAAGGCAGCTGGAAATATCGACGAACTGGGCGGTCATCTGATAGCCTTGGAACAGAAGTATGCTTTCCAGTGGTTCTGGTTGAAGGAGGAGGATTGGCGCCACGACGATGCCATGTTCGATATGTTCATGAAGCAGTTGGTGGCATTCTCTTATGTCAGTCAGAAGCCTATCCAGGGCGACCAGTTGCAAGCACGCAACAACAAGCGCAAGATACGCCGTTGTGCCAAGATGATTTTGGCGCATCAGGCTGGAGAGCAGAGTCTCTGGGACGAGGATGAGGAGGCACGCAAGGAAATCCTCTATCTCTTCAGTACATTCCACAAGGAATTTACGGAGGCATTGGAAAATTAAACATTAAACATTATTAATAAACGCCTAGTATAGGGGTGAATTCGGATTTTTTTCCCTAATTTTGCACCTTGGTAAATTATGTATTGTAAAATCTGAAGAAAATATACAAAAAAAATAATGAAGAAGAAAATTCAGTTCAGTCTCGTCTATCGAGACATGTGGCAGAGTTCTGGTAAGTTCCAGCCACGTAAAGACCAGTTGGCTAAGATAGCCCCAGTGATCATCGAGATGGGTTGCTTTAGCCGTGTAGAGACCAATGGTGGTGCCTTCGAGCAGGTAAACCTCTTGGCAGGTGAGAACCCTAACGAGGCTGTTCGCGCATTCTGCAAGCCTTTCAATGAGGCTGGTATCAAAACCCACATGCTCGACCGTGGTCTGAACGCTCTTCGTATGTATCCTGTGCCAGACGATGTACGTGCCCTTATGTACAAGGTGAAGGCTAAGCAGGGTACCAACATCACCCGTATCTTCGATGGTTTGAACGATGTTCGCAACATCATTCCTTCTATCAAGTGGGCCAAGGAGGGCGGCATGACTCCTCAGTGTGCGCTCTGTATCACCAATTCTCCTGTACATACACTCGAATACTATATGAACATTGCCGACCAGCTCATCGCTGCTGGTGCAGAGGAAATCTGCTTGAAAGATATGGCTGGTATCGGTCAGCCTGCATTCCTCGGCAAGCTCACCAAGATGATCAAGGACAAGTATCCTGAGATTATCATCCAGTATCATGGTCACTCAGGTCCTGGTCTCTCCATGGCTTCCATCCTTGAGGTTTGCAACAATGGTGCCGACATCATCGATACAGCTATCGAGCCATTGTCTTGGGGTAAGGTTCACCCAGACATCATCTCTGTCATCAGCATGTTGAAGAACGAGGGCTTCGAGGTGCCTGAGATCAACATGAGCGCTTACATGAAGGCTCGTGCCATGACCCAGGAGTTCATCGACGAGTGGCTCGGTTACTTCATCAACCCAGGTAACAAGATCATGAGCTCTCTCTTGCTCGGTTGCGGTCTTCCTGGTGGTATGATGGGCTCAATGATGGCAGACCTCGGTGGTATGCGTCAGACTATCAACAACATCCGCAAGAAAAAGGGTGAGGAGGAATTGTCTATGGACGACCTCTTGATAAAGCTCTTCGACGAGGTAGAGTATGTTTGGCCACGTGTAGGTTATCCTCCATTGGTAACTCCATTCAGCCAGTACGTGAAGAACATCTCATTGATGAACCTCCTCACCATGGAGCAGGGCAAGGGTCGCTTCGTGATGATGGACGACTCTATGTGGGGTATGATTCTCGGTAAGAGTGGTAAGATTCCTGGCACTATCGACCCAGAGTTGGTAGAGCTGGCTAAGAAGCAGGGCAGAGAGTTCACCGACGTTGACGCTCACACATTGCTCACCAACGCCCTCGATGACTTCAAGAAGGAGATGGACGAGAACGGTTGGGACTACGGTCAGGACGATGAGGAACTCTTCGAACTCGCCATGCACCCAGAGCAGTATCGCAACTATAAGAGCGGTCAGGCTAAGAAGAACTTCTTGGCAGACCTCCAGAAGGCTAAGGACGCTAAGCTCGGCAGCACTTTGACTCCAGCTCAGCTCGCAGAGTTCAAGCACGCCAAGGCTGATGCTATCGTAGCACCAGTGGCAGGTCAGATCTTCTGGGAGTTCCAGGGCGAAGGCGAGTGCGCACCAGCCGTAGAGCCATTCATCGGCAAGGAGTACAAGGAAGGCGACGCATTCTGCTACATCCTCGCTCCATGGGGTGAGTTTGAGACAGTGCCAGCCGCTCTTGGTGGTAAGCTCGTGGAAATCAATGCTAAGCAGGGCAGCAAGATCCGCAAGGGCGATGTCATCGCTTACATTGAGCGCGAGAATAAAGAATAAATGATAAATAATAATGTATAAATAGGCATAAGCCCAATATACAGTATTTATAATTTATGAATTATAATTTATTAATTGACAAGTATTATCCTGAGGACAATGAGCTTCGTCATATCCTCATCAACCATAGCCAATCTGTAGCGCGAAAAGCGCTACAGATTGTTTCGTCTCATCCTGAATTGCACCTCGATGCCCAGTTTGTAGAGGAAGCAGCCATGCTTCACGACCTGGGAATCTTCCGCACGGATGCCCCTGGCATACAGTGTTTCGGCTCGGAGCCTTACATCTGCCATGGACGATTGGGAGCGGAAATCTTGCGTAAGGAGGGCTATGAGCGACATGCTCGTGTATGCGAGCGACATACGGGTGCCGGAATCACTTGCAAGGAAATCATCGCACAGGGATTGCCGTTGCCTCACCAAGACTTTCTGCCAGAAACACTGGAGGAGAAAGTCATCTGCTATGCTGATAAATTCTTCAGCAAGACGCACCTCGACCGAGAAAAATCCATCGAGAAAGCCGAGAAAAGCTTGGCTAAGTTTGGAGCGGATGGGGTGATGCGCTTCCGAGAGTGGGAGCGGATGTTTGAATAACGAATGATTCTGTCATTTGATTGATCATTAGAATCCTATTTTTGAATGAGAAAACAATCGATTATAGTACTTCTGCTGTTTGCCTTCATCTGTATGATGGCAAGCCCTAACTTGTTGCTTGCCAAAAAGAAGAAAAAGGACAAGAGGGCAGATGCAGCCTTGGCGGTGGGCGACTCCATACTCGTGGATTCGATCGGCAATGTCATCGGTGATTCCCTGGGAAATGCTGAGGCGGACACTGCGTCCATGGACTCCCTGCAGAAGGCTATTTGGAAACATAATAAGGTGGTGGATGATAGTATCCGCCTCGATAGCTTAAACCGCAAGAAGTCGGGAGGCGTGGACGCTCCTGTCGATTATACGGCAGAAGACTCCCTCGTCTATGACGCTCCCAACAAGGTGGCGCATCTCTATGGCAACTCCAACGTGAAATACACCAATATGGACCTCACGAGCGACAAGATTGCCATGGACATCGACAAGAGTACGGTGAAAGCTACTGGTACTGCCGACTCTACCGCCGACAAGGGCGTGAAGGGAAGACCTGTCTTCAAGATGGGCTCGGACACCTATGATACCGATACCATCGCCTTCAACTTCAAGAGCAAGAAAGCCCTTATTAATAATGTTTATACAGAACAGCAAGATGGATTCTTGACGGGTGCCCGCTCCAAGCGTGACTCTTCGGGTGTCATCTATTTGCAGCATGGTCGATACACCACGTGTGATGCCCCACATCCAGACTTCTACATCTCCTTGTCTCGTGCCAAGGTGCGCCCTGGCAAGGACGTGGTGTTTGGTCCGGCTTATCTCGTGGTCTGCGATGTGCCGATGCCGTTGGCTATTCCATACGGTTTCTTCCCATTCACCAAGAGTTATTCCAGCGGTTTTATCATGCCTACCTATGGCGATGAGAGCGACCGTGGTTTCTATCTTCGTGATGGTGGTTATTACTTTGCCATCAGCGACAAGTGGGACTTGAAACTCCTGGGCGAGATCTACACCAAGGGCTCTTGGGGAATATCTGCTGCCAGCAACTATCGCAAGCGTTATAAGTATTCGGGCAGCTTCTTCTTCAGCTATCAAGATACGAAGACGGGCGACAAGGGAATGCCTGACTTTGCGGAGCAGGAGAGTTTCAAGATCCAGTGGAGTCACCGACAAGATTCCAAGGCAAGTCCTTTCAGTTCGTTGTCGGCAAGCGTCAACTTCGCCTCTACGAGTTATGAGCGCAACAATCTGAACTCGCTCTACAATCCGCAGACCTTGACGCAGAGTACACGTACTTCTTCCGTCAACTGGAGCACTGGCTTCTCTAGCATCGGCATGACGCTGAGTGCCACGATGAATCTCTCCCAGAACATGCGAGATTCTACCATCTCCATGACGTTGCCAGACTTGAATATCTCCATCGCCCGATTCTATCCTTTCCGTAGAAAGAAGATGGTGGGAGACGAGAGATGGTACGAGAAGATTGCGATGAGCTATACAGGTCACATCAGCAACTCCATCAACACGAAGGAAGACAAGTTGATGCATAGCAATCTCATCAAGGACTGGCGCAATGCTTGGCAACATCAGATTCCTATCAGTGGTTCGTTTACCCTCTTCAAGTACATCAATGTGAACCCAAGCTTCAACTTCACCGACCGTATGTACACCAACAAGGTGACGAAGTCGTGGGATGAACAGAAGCAAGTGGAGGTGTGCGATACCACATACGGCTTCCACAATGTCTATAACTGGAACTTCAGTGTGGGCTTGTCCACCAAGCTGTATGGCTTCTGGGTGCCAAGCCGCAAGATATTCGGCGACAAGATACAAGCCATCCGTCACGTGATTACCCCAACCGTCAGCTTCAGCTATGCGCCAGACTTCGGTGCTACTCGCTATGGCTATTGGGACACTTATCAGAAGACCGATGCCGATGGCAATGTCTCGCTCGTTAGCTATTCGCCATACCAAGGTTCGCTCTATGGCGTGCCTGGCAAGGGAAAGACGGGAAGTCTCTCGTTTTCCTTGGGCAACAACTTGGAGATGAAGGTCAAGAGCGACAAGGACTCCACGGGATTCAAGAAAATCAGCTTGATTGATGCGTTCGACATCAACATGAGTTACAATATGGCAGCCAAGGTTCGTCCTTGGAGTGACATGAACATCAACTTGCGCTTGAAGTGGTGGAAGAACTACACGTTCAATATGAATGCCGTCTTCGCCACTTACGCCTATGAGATGGATGACCAGGGCAACGTCTATGTGGGCAACCACACGGAGTGGGGCAAGGGTCGTTTCGGACGATTCCAGGGAATGTCGCAAAACCTCTCGTTCACTTTGACCCCAGAGAAGTTGGCTAAGCTTTTTGGAGGAGGCAAGAGTGATAGCGATGACAAGAACAACAATCGCAATCAAGATGACGATGAGGGCATGGACACCGACATCGAGAGCAATGTCGATGATACAATGGAGAAAGGAAAGAACGGTGCCAAGAAGAAGGGTGGCAAGGCTAAGACCGACTCGGATGGCTATATGGCTTTCAAGATGCCTTGGTCGTTGACCTTCGGATATGGTATCACGATGCGTGAGGACACACGCCGTGAGAAATTCAATGAGAAGTCCATGCGTTACCCATACAAGTTTACACAGACGCTCAATATGAGTGGTAACGTGCGAATCAGTGACGGATGGAACATCAGTTTCTCTTCTGGTTACGACTTCGACAACCACAAGATGAGTATGACTACGGCAAGCTTGCAGCGTGACTTGCACTGTTTCAACATGAGTTGCTCGGTGGTGCTCGCTCCTTATACAAGCTATAACTTCACCTTCCGTTGTAACGCCTCTACGCTGACGGATGCGTTGAAGTACGACAAGCGAAGCGGTTATTCCAATGCCGTGCAGTGGTACTAAGAGAAAAAATGCCGTTCCGCGTCATTCGGAGAAATATATGATGTGTGATTAGGAAAAGGCAAATAAAAATGATACAAAAAAGCCTCGGAGTTTTTGCTCCGGGGCTTTTTTGTACATATTGAGAAGTTATAGAAATTAAGAGAAGATTCAAAATCTTACTTCTTAAATTCTTTCTTTTTCTTCATTCGTTTTCCTACGAAGTTCCAAGCTGGCATCTTCTTCAAGGTACTTCTTACTGGTTGAATGTCCCAGAGAAGGAAGATGAGAAGCACGGCAACGGCGATGATGCAAGTGATGCCGTAGAGCTGCTTGACGCTGATCATCAAGAGCTGGGTGGCGTCGTAAGGCAAGCCACGAGCCATGTTGTCTGCCATCTGATGACGAATGCCGAAACTATAGAGACCTGTACACATCGTTGACATCGGTCCGTTTCTCACGATACCCGCCATCGTCAATCCCATGAAGAAGTGCTGGAATGGCATCAACTCCTCTAGATATACCGTCAGCATCACGAAGAATATCGCATTGCCGAAGCTGCGAGAGAATGTTGGCAGATAGAGCGCCTCGATAGGCAAGCCTGGGTCGATGAGGGAATACATCATCACCGGATAGAGTGCCATCGCCGCCACTCCAAGGGTCAGCAAGCGAGTGTATTTCTGATGGAGCACCTTGCACCAGAAGAGGCAGAACAAGCAACCAGCGATGGCTCCCACCCATTCCACGAAGTTGAGCACGTTGGTGGTGACGATGCCGAAGTGAAGCACGCCACCCGTGAAGGCGGTCTGCAATACCTTTGGAGTACTGCCCATGAACTCGACGAAGGCGAAGAGGATGAGCAGGGGAACGAGACGCTTGTACTTCCATGCGGCAGGCTCGATGTAAGGGTGACGGATATGGAGCATACGGTTGATGCAGAAATAGCCTGTCACGATGAAGAGCATCAAGTCCATCCACATGATGTCGCTCTCAAACCAGTTGTAATGTTCTCCGTAATTGAAGAAGAAGATGAACTCCAGCATCCAAGCCGACCACAAGAACAAGCCTAGGTAGTCGAGACTGATGAATGGCAATGGTTTCATGAAGCGGAACTCATGGGTGGTGACGTAGAGGAAGAGTGCGATGAAGAGCAGTACTCCCGTCATCGTCCAGTTGATGATGCGCCAATCCTGGTAGATGTAAATCAGATGTTCGGTGATCCATGGCGAGAGAAACATGTTTCCCAGCACGATGCAATAAAGCAATGGGAAGAAGATGGTAAAGTCGCGCTTAGGGGTCATCCACAACTGAATCGTTGACATACACTCAAATGTACCGCAGAGTTTGAAGAAACCTGCGATGTAAGCGAGAATGCACATCACGGGAACAGAATCTGTCCACATGATGAGGAAGTTGCAAGCCGCCACCACCAAGGCTGCATTGATGAGCAACTGGAGGTTGGTGAAGTGGAACTTCATCTTGAAGAGGAAGGGGAATGGCATCGCCACACCCACTACGTTGAACATGATGATCATGAGCACGTCCTCTCTCATCAAACTATACTCGCCCATCACCTGGCTCATCGCTCCTCCATAGATGCCGCTCGACATCAAGAAGCAGAAAGCGATGAAGAAATATATCCAGGGTTGCAGTCGGCGAGGAATATATCCATTGAACGAAGGGACACGAAAGGGTCCCTGTAACATAGGAGGTCCTGGCATTACTTAATTCTTACTTTGGTTTCAACATTCAGACCGGCACGGAGCAATGCCACCTGCTTAGGGTCGTTGTCCTTGGTGAGGGCGATGCGAACAGGCACACGCTGCTCTACCTTGACGAAGTTACCTGTGGCATTATCTACAGAAATCATGCTATAGGCATTGCCTGCTGCTGCAGAGAGAGCCTGCACCTTGCCGTGGAATACGACACCTGGGATGGCATCGGCGGTGAAATCCACGCTCTTGCCCACGGTGATGCCGTCTATCTGAGTCTCACGATAGTTGGCTACTACCCAAACATCGTTGTCGTCCACGATGCGAGCCAACATCTGACCAGGCTGAACCAACTGTCCCTCGTGAATGTCCTTTCTGTCCATCACGCCGTCGCAAGTAGCCAAGATTATGGTGTAAGAGAGATTCAAGCGAGCCAAGTTGAGCTGAGCCTCTGCCACGCTCTCACCAGCACGAGAACCACCCAACTGCTGGCTCTGTACGTTGTGAACGGATGCAGCACTCTGCTTTCTGCTGCTAGCCTGCTCATAGCGAGCCTTGGCACCGAGATAGCGAGCGTATGCGTTGTCATACAGCTGACGGGTGACAGCGTCCTTCTTCATCAAGGCAGCGAAACGATCGAAATCTTGCTTGGCGTTGATCATATCTACACGAGCCTCCTCGATGCCAGCCGAAGCTGTCTGCACATTGCTGGCAGTAGTGCCCATGCTAGCGGTAACAACCGAAGAGCTAGACTTGCTTCCACGCAATCCTGCCTCAGCCTGAGCCACATGGAGACGGAACTCAGCGTCCTCGATGATGACGAGTGTGTCGCCCTTCTTCACGTGCTGGTAGTCGTTGAATCGAATCTCCTTGATGAATCCAGGCACACGGGTATTGATAGGAGTGATGTGTCTGTTCACCTGAGCGTCATCCGTGTAAGCCACGTTGCTTCCATGGTAGAAATGGCTGAAGCACCAAGCCACGGCTCCTGCCAAGAAGAGGATGATCACTACGTTGTATATTCTCTTAATCAGTTTCTTGTTCATAATTCTTTTTTATTTATTGATTGGAAAGCATTTGAATTTTTCACTCTTCACTCTTCGTTCTTCACTTCCTAGATTTCTCCTGCTACGTACTTCATCTTGTAGTAGGCATAAACGATGTTGATGCGAGCGTCCACCTCGTTCAACTCTGCATTGAGCTTCAAGTTGGAAGCATCCACCATGTCGGTAACCAGGGCGAGCTGGCTGAGGTAGCGAGCGTTCATCACCTCGTAGTTCTGCTGGGCTAGCTCCACGCTCTTCTTCTGGGTCTCCAGTTCCACGTAGGTCTGCTGGTACTGTACGTAGGCAGCCTGCACGTTGTTGTTGAGTTGCTCGGTCTGCACGGCATGAGCCTCACGAGCCTGGTGGGTCTCCACGGCAGCCTGCTTGATGCGCTTGCTGCTCTTGAAGAGGGAACTGAGGTTGTATTTCACGCCCACGCCCACGTACCATACGTTGAGGTTCTTGTCCACAGGAGGAAGCTCGAAGAGGATAGGACCGTCAAACTGGTCGGTTGCCACGAATGCCACCTTAGGTAGCAAGTCGCTCTTGGCAAGTTTCTCCTTCTGTTCAGCTATCTTGATGGCATTGCTGCTCTGCTCCAAGAGAGGGGAACTCATCGCTCCGGCGGTCTGCCAATAAGCCTCGCCATCCTTGCCATAAGCCTTGTCGGCGAGGGTGGCATCAGGGATGATCTGCTCGTCCTGGCTCATGCCGAGGGTGTTGCAGAGTTGATGGTTGAGGATGCTGCGATTGTTGTGGAGCGATGTCAAGCCGAGTTTGAGACTCTCCATCTGTAGCTCATATCGGGTGATGTCATTCTTCAATGCCATGCCCTCCTTTTGCTTCGCCTTGATGTCCTCGATGAGTTGTTGGGTCAGCTCGATGTTCTTTTCATACACCTTGATGCGGTTGTCTATCTTATAGAGGTCGAGGTACTGACCGAGGGCGATGAAGCGCATCTGCTGGCGAGTGAGCTTGACGCCCACCTCAGCTTGCTGCTTGCCCAGTTCTGCCAGGCGGATGCCTGCGTTGATGGCACCACCGGCATAGACTACCTGTTGGGCATTGAATGCGAAGTTGTTGCCGAAGTGAGGGGATTTCAGTCCATGCACATTGCTAAAGTCACGGTCGGTGAGCAGTGCATTGCCGATGTAGCTGAACGATAAGGAAGCGTCGAGGTCGGGGAGTCGCTTGCTCTTGGCGCTCTCGATGCCGAGGTTGGCAGCCTCCACGCCCGTCTTGGCAGCGGTGAGGCTCTTACTGTTTCCTTCAATCTTGTCGAAGAGTTGGGAGATGGTCATCGCCTCTTGCTTGCCGGCTGTAGCGGTATTGCCAGTAGCGATAGCATTGCCCATTGCGGCAGTTGACGTTGGGTTAGACTGAGCCATAGTCCAGATGGTGCCTCCTGCCAGCAGAAGGCTTACGAACATGATTTTCTTTATCATTTAATTAACTTTTAGAATAAACTTGTCATAGATACGCATCTTTTTCATGCGATTTCTGTTATCTCTTGAATTCGGGTGCAAAGGTACGATGTTTTTATCAATTGCTCGTTTCAAAAATAACGCGCGGAATGGACTATTTGGGAATAAATGTTCTTTTATGTCACATAAAATTCGTAATTTTGCAACCGAAAAAGGAACAGGCGAACCATAAGTGATGTTTTGTTACCTATGGCGTGACACTTCTTATATATATAAAAGGTATAGATTTTCAGAATAAAAAGGTGTAGAATGGATTTATCGGAATTGAGCAGTTATCAGGAGGCAAGTCTTTTCACCACTCATCTCGAAGAGTGGCAAGACGGACCTCAGGTGATTACTTATGGAGCCATATTGATTTGCCGCAAGGGCAAGGCGACGGTGAACATCAACTATAAAGAATGGCATCTGCATGAGGGGGCGGTCATCACCGTCTTCCCCAATGACGTGGTGGAACTGAAAGTGAAGAGTGAAGCTTCACTCTTCGATGTCGAGATGTTGAAGTACAACGCCTCGCTCTTGAGGGAAGCCAGCTTGCAGTTGGAACAAACCGTGTATTCTTCTTTGCGAGAGGACAGATGCAGGCAGGATACGCCTGTGGTGACGAACATCATCGACAGCATGTTCGCCCTCTTGAAGGTGTATTTCAACCAGTCAGAATGCATTTGCATCTCCCAGTTGGTGCTCTTGCTGCTGAAGGCGTTCTTCGTAGGGTTTCATGAATACTTGCAGCGCAATCTGCAGAACCGCCCTGATGACGAGGTGAAGTCTTATCGGGTGAGAGAGTTGTTCAATCGCTTCATGATGCTGATGGAGCGAGACTATAAGCTGTCACGTGATGTCAACTATTATGCCGACCTCATGCACATCACCTCCAAGTATCTCACCAATATCGTGAGGCAGGTGGCGGGGCACACGCCCAAGACCATCATCGATCAGTATGTCATCCTCCAGCTCAAGATGCAACTCCAGCGGAGCAGCCAAAGCATTAAGGAGATAGCATGGGAATATCATTTCACGGATGTGAGTTTCTTCTGCCGATATTTCAAGAAACATACGGGACTGACGCCACAGCAGATGAGATAATGGGGGATTTTGGAGGCGTGCTCAAGAATCAGAGCATCGGTGTCGCCTCTGCCGATGGTAAGGCTTATATCCATACGGCGGGCAAGGTGCATGATGCCAGCCAGTTGTGGGGCATCCTGCCGATCCTAAGCTCAAGGACATGGGCATTCTCGCCAGCACCGACCCTGTGGCTCTCGACCAAGCTTGCCTCGACCTCGTGTTCAATCACAAGGCTCAGCCAGGCGATGACGAGAAACCGCTCATCGAGCGCATCAATCGCTAGCACGGAACCTATATCACCGATTAGCTTGCAAATTGTAAGTTGCCGGCGATTTTTGTAAAATAATTGAAGAAATATTCGTGCATATCTGAAATAATTAGTAATTTTGTAGCCGAAAAAGAGAGAAATTTATAAATCGAAAGAGAGAATATATTAATTTAATATTTATATTTATGAAGATGCGACATCTACATTCTGCAGGAATTTGCCGTGCGGCAGGTTCCGTAGCCAACAGAATGCTGTTGCTTTGTATGTTGGGCATTGCGATGCCACAAGCAACCTTTGCAGCGGTCAATTCTGTTGAACAAAGAGCGTCAGTCTCTGGTGTCATTATTGATGCCAATACTCAGGAGACTATTGTTGGCGCAAGTGTTTTGGTTAAAGGCACAACCACTGGTGCAGTTACCGATATTGACGGTAAGTTCACCATGGCAGTGGATAAGCTACCGGTAACCCTTGTTGTTACCTATGTAGGTTATCAGAAAAAGGAAGTGAAGGTTTCTTCTCAGGGACAGACTACCATTACGCTATCTGAGGATAGCCAGATGATGGATGAGGTCATCGTCACCGGTTATGGTACTTTCAAGAAATCGGCGTATGCTGGTTCTGCTGCCAATGTGAAGGCGGACAAGATAGCCGATGTTCCTACCGTTTCTTTCCAGGATATGTTGCAAGGTAATGCCACGGGTGTGCAGTTCTCTGCTGCTTCAGGACAGCCTGGTGCTTCTTCCAACGTGAGCATCCGTGGTATGGGTTCCATCAATGCCAGCAACACTCCTCTTTATGTAATCGATGGTGTGCCTGTGATGAGTGGTTCCATCAACTCAATCGATTCTGATGCAGGACTTGACATTATGTCCACTCTTAATACCAACGACATCGCCAGCATCACCGTTATCAAGGATGCAGCGGCAGCTTCCCTCTATGGTTCTCGTGCCGCCAATGGTGTCATCATCATCACCACCAAGCAAGGACAGCAGGGTAAGCCAAAGGTTTCTTTGCAGGCAGACTGGGGTTTCTCAGACTTTGCTATGGAGTACCGCCCGGTGATGAGTGGTCAGCAGCGTCGTGACTATATCTATAATGGTCTTTACATCGGACAGATTCGTGATGGTGAGAGCGAGGAGGCAGCCAAGGCTTATGCCGATGAGAACATCGATGACTATGCTCCAGTGCCATGGTGTGGCTTCGTCGATTGGGATGATGTCCTTTTCAAGAAAGGCAGTCACCAGCAGTATGAGGCTTCCCTCTCTGGCGGTACCGATAAGTTCAAGTATTATTCTTCTATCGCTTATCTCAAGCAGGAAGGTATCACGCAGCGTTCAGGATTGGAGCGTCTGACAGGTCGATTGAACGTGGAATACAAGGCTACCAACAAGTTGACCATGGGTGCCAACGTCTTGTTCTCCAACGTCAACCAAGATGTATATAGTGAGGGATTCACCTATACTTCTCCATTCTATTCTTCGAGAAGTGCCGTGACTCCATCCGACCCAGTCTATAATGAGGATGGCACATGGAACCGTTCCCTCATCCGTATTGGCGACCGTAACCCAGCTCTCGCCAATGCCTATGATAGTCAGCGAGAGTATGTAACTCGTACTTTCAATACCGTATATGGTCAGTATGAATTCATCAAGGACTTGAAGTTCAAGAGTACTTTCAGCTACGACTATATCACCACCAAAGGTAAAGACTGGGCTGACCCTCGTACTTCGAATGGTGAGGACATCAATGGTGGAATGGAGAAGAAATACTATGAGCGTCGCAAGATGGTATGGGGCAACCAGTTGTCTTATGCCAAGACCTTTGCTGAGGTTCATCATCTGGATGGATTGTTAGGCTATGAGATTGACGACCAGTATCGTGATTATCTCTCTGGATATGCCACCAACTTCGCCACTTCCGACAAAAATGATATTTCCAATGGTAAGAAGACGGAATCTGTAAGTGGAAGCAATACTCGTACTCGTATGGTTTCTTACATCGGTCGTGTGAACTATGATTACGACAACAAGTACTTCTTGGGTGCCAGCTATCGTGTGGATGGCAGCTCTCGTTTGGAGCGCAGTCATCGTTGGGGTAACTTCTGGTCTGTATCAGGAGCATGGCGTATCATCGAGGAAGACTTCATAAAGCCTACCAACAAGTGGCTCACCGACTTGAAGCTTCGTGCCTCTTACGGTGTGAATGGTACTTTGCCTTCCGACTATTACGGTTATATGGCATTGAGCAGCTTGGGCAGTGGTTACAATGAGCAACCAGCCATCATCATTTCGCAGCTTGCCAACGCCAACTTGAAGTGGGAGACCAACTACAACCTCAACTTGGGTCTTGACTTCGCACTCTTCGACCGTGTCAACGTCACTTTGGAGTACTATCTCCGCAACACCAAGAACCTCTTGATGGATAGTCCTGTGTCAATGACAACAGGTTTCAGCTCTTATCTGATGAACGTGGGACAGTTGAGAAACCAAGGTGTCGAGTTGGAAATCAATTCTACCAATATCAAGAACAAGAACTTTGAGTGGAAGACCACTTTCAACTTGTCTCATAATACCAATAAGGTAGTCAACTTGGATGGTGACCAGACTGAGATCATCAGTGGAACACAGATTCACAAGATTGGTCATTCCTATCGTACATTCTATATGATAGAGTTTGCGGGAATCAATCCTGAGAATGGTAATCCACAGTTCTATACCAACGACCTCTTGGAGGACGGAACTTATAGCAAGGAAATCACTGAGGATGCCACCAAGGCAAAGTCTATCATGCTCGATAAGCATGCCGAGCCAAACATCACGGGTGGTCTCTACAATAGTTTCCGCTACAAGTGGTTTGACTTGAGCTTCCTCTTCAACTATCAGTTTGGTGGTTATTCTTATGATACTTGGGCTCAGAAGACGGAGCATGGTGGTTATGATATGGAGGCCAATATTCCTACCTATTATGCAGATAGCTGGAAGAACCCTGGTGACATCACCAAGTATGAGTGTTTCTACGACAAGAGTTCGAGAGTGGCAATGCACAAGATTACCAATAGTCGCCGCTTGCACAGCACCGACTATTTCCGTCTGAAGACCCTGACTTTTGGCTTCACCTTGCCAAAGCAGTGGACATCAGCCATCGGAATCAGCAATGCTCGTCTCTATATGTCAGCCAACAATCTCTTGACATGGGCGGCTTGGGATTATTACGATCCAGAGTCTGTGGTTAACGGAAGTGCTACTCAGTCAACACCTCCACTCAAGACCGTGACTTTCGGTTTGAACTTAAACTTCTAAATGATGATACATTATGAATAAGATATATAAATATATAATGATGGGAGCCATGGTCGTAAGCTTGTCTTCTTGCGGCAATGACTGGCTCGACTTGGAGCCATCCACATCCGTACCCACCAAGGTGGAGACCTTGGGCGAGGTTGATGCCACATTGAATGGTATCTATAGCAGCATGCAGGCATCCAATGCCTATTCCGGCCGTTTGGTGTATTATGGTGATGTGACTGCTGACGATATGCAGGCTGTCAGCTCCACCAAGCGTACTGCCTCTGCTTATCTCTATGGTTTTACCAAGAGCAATGTGCCTTCTTCTTATTGGTCAACTCCATATAGCATTATCCAAAACTGTAATGTGATTTTGGCAAACATCGACAATATCGCTGCTACAGATGAGGATTTGGAGGCAAAGAAGGAAGACTACAAGGGACAAGCTTTGGCGATTCGTGGTATGGCTCTCTTCGATTTGACCAAGCTCTTCGGCTATCCTTACACTCATGATAATGGTACCTCTCTCGGTGCAAGCATCGTGACTGCTGTCGTGGATAAGAGCTATATGCCTCAGCGCAGTACTGTGGCTCAATGTTATGACCAGATCTTGAAAGACTTGGAGACTAGCGTTGAATTGCTTGGTGAGGACTTCAACAAGGGCAAAATCAACAAGTGGGCTGCCTTGACCCTCCTGAGCCGTGTCTATCTTTATCATGGTGACAACCAAAAGGCACTGGATGCAGCGGAGAAAGCCATCAAGGGTGCTGAGAAGAATGGTTATCAGTTGTGGAGCAATGCTGAGTATGCCAATGCTTGGGCTAATGACGTGAGTGCTGCTTCCACCAACAAGGGCGAGGTACTCTTCGAGATTATCAACTTGACTACCGATTCTCCTGGTAAGGAAAGCCTTGGTTATCTTTATTCTCCTAGTGGCTATGCCGATGCTTGTGTCACAGCGTCTTTCTACAATGAGTTGAGCAAGGACCCTAATGATGTGCGCTTGAAGGTCATCAATGTGGCAGAGAAGAAGCAATACTCTTCTTCTTCCATCTATGGCCGTGGCTATGTCAATAAGTATCAGCCACAGCAAGGCGAGAATGTGGAGGATGCCAACATCCCATTGATTCGTTTGTCGGAGGCATATCTCAATGCTGCTGAGGCTGCTGCGAAGTTGACTGCTGATGGCAGTGACCACAATGCAGATGCCGTGAAGTATCTCAATGCCATCGTCAATCGTGCTAATCCTGCTAAGACAGTGGATGCCAACGAGACGGTGACTGTGGATGAGGTGCTGGAGGAACGTCGCAAGGAATTGGTAGGTGAGGGACATCGCATGTTCGACTTGCTGAGAAACGGAAAGGCTATCGAGCGCAAAAGCGAAACCAACAGCAAACTGAGCAAGACCAAGCATTCTTGCAGCAAGGAGTTCATGACCATCGCTAAGGGACAAGACAATTTCTACAAGATTGTTCTTCCTATCCCAACAGCCGAGCGTAACGTGAGCCACTTGACCAATAATCCTGGTTACGGAGAATAAGTGAAAGAAATACATATTTGATGAAGAACAATATGAAACTTATCCAAAAGTTTTTGATGATAGTAATGGTGATGCTGGCATGGTCTAGCATCACCATTTCTGCAAAGGGAGATAAGGTGGACGACAATCATCTCTCTTGCGATGGTCCTTACGTGATTTATCTGCCAGATGGAGGCGTAAGAGTAGTGAGCGTGACAGTGGCGGGAGAGGTGAAGGACACCACTTATGCCTCTTTGCCTGACAATTTTACGCTTCATGTAACCGACCATGAAGGCAATTATCCTTTCGATGTACGCCTTCATCCTGTGGTTCGCCAAGAGTGGAAGCAGAGTCAAGCGAAGAAGACCTTCGTGATGTCTGATCCCCATGGGCGCCTCAATTTGGTTATCAGCCTTTTGCAAGCAAATGGTGTTATTGATAGTCAGTTGAGATGGTCGTATGGCGATAATCAGTTGGTGGTCATCGGTGACATTTTTGATAGAGGCTATGACGTGCCACAGATATTCTGGTTGTTCTACAAGTTGGAGGCTGAGGCTGCGGAATGTGGCGGTCGAGTATCTGTGATGCTGGGCAACCATGAGCCGATGGAGTTGGCAGGCGATATGCGCTATGCCAAGCCTAAGTACAAGTTGTTGGCAGAGAAGTTGGGTATGTCTTATCGACACCTCTTCTTTCCGAATACAGAGTTGGGCAAGTGGCTGGGCACTCGCAATGCCATGCAGGTGATAGGTCGCAACCTCTTTGTTCACGCCGGTATCAGCCGTGATTTTTATGAGCGCAATCTTTCGATTCCTGTGGTCAACGATACGATCAGCAGTGTGCTTTTCAAGAAGAGCAAGCAGCGTAAGGCTCAGTCGGAATTTTGCAAGTTCCTCTATGGCAATCGTGGTCCTATCTGGTATAGAGGCTTGGTGTTGAAGACTAAGAAGTGGTCGCCATTGCCTAGTGACTCCCTCGATATGGTGCTTCAACGGTACGATGTGGATAGAATCTACGTAGGTCATACGATATTCAAGGACATCAAGAAGTTCTATAAGGGCAAGGTGATAGCCGTGAATGTTGATAATCTCGAAAATTTCAATCACCATCGAGGCAGAGCTGTCTTGATAGAAGACGACAAGGTTTATGTGGTCGGTGATAAGGGAATCAAGCGACAGATTGTCAAATAATAGATGATATTTAAAGATATTGATAAAAGGTACTCTTATAGCAAACCCTCCAAGAAATGCTCTCGTGCATCTCTTGGAGGGTTCTTTTTGTTTTCTTATAATCCTCTAGCCTTCAGGAAGCCTGAAGCATCTGGGCTCTTCATGCCTGTGAAGTCGGTAAAGATTTCCATCTGGTCCTTGGTGTTGCCTCGGCTCTGTATCTTGTCACGGAATGCCTGACCTACGGCTGGGTTCAAGGCTCCATGCTTGGCGAAGTAATCAGCGATATTCACAGCGAGCACCTCTGTCCAGAGATAGCTGTAGTAGCCTGCTGCATAGCCGCCACCCCATACATGGTTGAAATAAGAGGTGGAGTAACGAGGTGGAATCTGAGAGTTGAGCAAACCGATGTTGTGCAACTCCTCCTTCTCGAAAGCTCCCGCCATATAGGGGGAAGGTACTTGCTCAGCAGAGATATGATGCCAAGCGAGGTCGAGACAGGTGGCTGCCAAGTTCTCGCCCAAGGAATATGCTGGTTGGAAACTGATGCTCTTCAGCATACGTTCCTTCAGTTCGGTTGGCATTGGCTTGCCAGTCTCAGTATGGCGAGCGTAGTGGTCGAATATCTCAGGGATGCTGGCAAACGACTCGTTAAACTGGGATGGCATTTCCACGAAGTCACGAGCTACGGCTGTGCCTGAGAGGGTGTTGTACTTGCACTTCGACAAGATGCCGTGGAGAGCATGACCGAACTCATGGAACATGGTGGTCGCCTCATCCCAAGTCACCAAGGAAGGTTGACCTTCCGGAGCCTTGGCAAAGTTGCATACATTATATATAATAGGCAACTGATGGCGCTGCTCGCTCTGTTTGGCGAAGCTGCTCATCCATGCACCGCCTCGCTTGGTAGGACGACGGAAATAGTCGCTATAGAAGAGGGCAAGCGGCTTGCCATTCTTGTCGGAAACCTCAAATACCTTCATGTCTGGGTGATAGGTTGGGATGTCCTTGCGCTCCTTAAAGTTGAGTCCATATACACGATGGGCAGCGTAGAACACGCCGTTCACCTGGATGCTGTCGATATTGAAGTAAGGCTTCACCTCGTCGTCGGTGATGTTGAGCATCTCCTTCTTCATCTTGGCTGAATAGTAGAAGCGGTCGTATGGCTGAAGTTTGAAGTCCTTGCCTTCGGTCTTCTGTGCATATTCCTCTATCGCCTTGGTCTCTGCATCAGCCTTTGGCGCATATTCCTTGATGAGTTGCTTCAAGAAGTTATATACGTTGTCGGATGTCTTTGCCATCGTCTTCTCCAAGGAGTAGTCGGCGTAGGTGTCGTACCCCATCAACTTGCCTTTCTCTGCACGCAACTTGGCGATTTCTGTTACGATAGGGAAGGTGTTGAAGTCTGGGTTGGTACCATCGGCACGGTGGATGGAAGCCTCATACACTCGGCGGCGAGTCTCACGATTGGCGAGGGTTGTGAGGATAGGCTGTTGGGTGGTATTGATGATGACGATGCAATAAGGAGCCTTGCCTCCACGGCTTTCCGCATCCTTCTTGCATTGTGCGATGTCTGCATCACTCAGTCCTGCCAATTCTTCCTTGCTGCTCACCCAGACCACGGCGTTGTTGGTGGCGGCAGGAAGGAGGTTGCCCCACTGTTGTTGAAGTTCGGAGATGCGATTGTTGATTTCCTTCATGCGCTCCATCTTCTCGGTAGAGAGCATGGCACCGGAGCGTACAAAACCTTTGTAGATGACTTCTGTGAGTCGCTGGTCCTCGCCCTTGAGCTTGCTGTACTCATGGTCATAGACATACTTGATGCGCTCGAAGAGTTTTTGGTTGAACGAGATTTCATTTTCTAGTTCGGTGAGCAGAGGTGTCACAGTCTTCTGTGTCTCGGCGATGACAGGTGTCTTGTGGGCACTGGTGAGTCCGAAGAACACGCTGCTCACTCGGTCGAGGAGCACACCGCTCTCCTCATAAGCGAGGATGGTGTTCTTGAAGTTAGGTTTCTGCTTGTTGTTGACGATCTTTTGAATGTTCTCACGCTGGTTTTGGATGGCAACCTTGATGGCAGGCAGGTAATCACTCTCCTGAATCTTGCTGAAGTCTGGCGCACCAAATGGCAGGGTGCTAGACGAGAGCAATGGGTTCTGTTTGTGACTTGCGCCCGATGTTTGGGCGAATGATGAGGCTGGCATTTGCAAGAGGGCAGTAGCCAAGCCAAGGGTTACGAATGTCTTGTTTATTCTCATGTTGTTAGTTGAATTGATAATTGTGTGGGCAAAGTTAGCCAAAAGTTTCCATATTTCCAAATATTTTGGCGTTTTAGTATCTATGGTGGCATTGACCACTTGTTGGATAAAGTCTGCCAGTCGAGTTCGTATAGAAACAATGCCCATTAAACGTTAAATTATTACAAGAATATCTCTATTCGCCTTGAATTATGCATTGAAAACATTATTTTTGCAAAACATAATTATTGCAGATATGGAATTTGTAGATAGAATAGACGAACAACGCAGACTTCATCAGGCTTTGCATGGAGAAAATCCTTCAGGACTTGTCGTAGTATATGGCAGAAGAAGGCTGGGAAAATCCACTTTGATTAAGAGGGTCTTCCAAGAGGACGACGTGTATTTTATGGCAGACAACTCAGATGCCAACCAACAGCGTCGGTTGTTGGCCAAGGCTCTGAGTTATAAGTTTGTGGGATTTGACAAAGTGGAATATCCCGATTGGGAAACCTTGTTCTTGCAGCTAAATGTCAGAACGGAGAAACACTTTTTATAAGGTGGCAGACCCATTTATGAGTTTTTTCTATCGTTATGTGATTCCAAATCGTTCACTCATAGGCTTGGGCAGGTCGGAGATGGTATGCAGGATGATAGAGGGCAGTTTGTCGGAGTTCGTTGGAGCACGATGGAAAATCCTCTGTCGTCATGCCGTGAGTGGCAACTTGATAGATGGCACAGTTTGGAATGTAGCCAGCCGATGGTGGGGAAGCGTCTCACGTGACAAGAGTGTAGAACTGGATGTCGTGGCTGAATCACAGGATAAGAAGAAAGTGTTGATAGGAGAATGTAAATGAACGGAAGGCGAATATGCTGAAAGGCTGTTGGAGAATCTCAAGGAGCGTTCCCGTCTTTGTCCTTTTATTAAAGGTAGGGAAGTGACCTATGTCTTGTTCTTGAAACGACCTGCCATGGATGGTGTCACTCAGAATGTATTCTTGCCTCAAGACGTGATTAATGATTGCTTTTAAACTTTACTTTTAAAAAAAGATAACTATGCCAAGATCTAAAGGACCAATAGGTTATATCGAGCACCGATCTCCGATGAAAGACGAGACTGGCGAGTATTTGATTCATCCTCAGTTCGTAACCAAGGACATCTATGATTTCAAGGATATGAAGACGGGGATGAGAAGTCATAACCAGATGACTCCAGCCCAGTTTGTGGCTGCCATCGATGCCATAGAGGACGAGATGCTCTATGCCCTGTCGATGGGAATGGAAGTGAAAATCGGCAATATGTTTATTGTCCGACCTAAGTTGGCGGTGCGCCGACATAGAGACGATGATGGCAATGAGTATCGCAAGCCTTATCACGTGGGCGACTTGATTCCTTCCAACGAGGTGGAGTTCGCTGGCTTGGAGGTGAGGGTGACGAAGGCACTCAACAAGGAGTTCCTTGCCAAGCATTGCCATGGTTTCGGACGTGTGGACTGGAAGGTGAAGATGCCTGCCAGGGAGGCTAGTCAGGAACTGGTCGATATTACTAACTATTGCAAGGAGCACGGTTTCATCACGGTTTCCGCTTTCCAAGGCTTGCATGGAGTCTGCAAGCATCATGCCCGCAAGGTCCTCGATGGTTATTGCGAGGGCGAGTTCCCGAAGATGACGAAGGAGAAAGTGGGCAGGATGTTTATCTATCGTAGAATAGGAGTGTGATGCAAAGCTCCCTTCACTTTTCGCCGACTATGCTTGATAGTCAGCGGATTACAGTGAAGGGAGCTTTTCGCATTAGTGGTGTTCATGCCTCGGGTGGAAGGAGAGGCTATACTTCTCGGATGGCGTAGAGATTACCAAGGTTGGTGTGTATAGGACTTCCGAAGAGACGAGTGAGGATTTTGCTGAAAGTGTTGATGGTGATGTTTTCGATGCCCTTCACTTTCTGTTCCTTCAGTTTTCCTAGCACAGTGCTGGCACTCATCTTGATGGCTTCCTCTCCAGCCTCGAAGATGCGGAAGCGAGAGGTGATGGAACGTTCCAAGTCGGTCTTCACATAGTAAGGCTCGTTGTGGACTTGCATCTCCTGTTCATCGGCTTTCGAGAAATAGTATGGTTCGCCTTGCTCTATCTCCTGCAAGAGTTGGGCATAGATTTGGTCGTGCTCTATTCCCTCTACATCAATCATGCTGTCGGGTTCGAGGATGAGGAAGCGGCGAGAACCCGTGCGGTCGGTGAGGAGTTCACGGCTGTTGCTCGTACCCGTGAACGAAGCGGCACGAGGGAGGCGGTTGAAGTTCTTCTTGTAGGCACCGATGAAGCTCGGTTTCATGGTCTGCATCAGCGTCTTCATCATCGGCATCTTCTTCGGGTTCTCCTTGTCTAGCTCATCGTCGTTGATGATGGCAAACTCCACGATTTTTCTCTGGGCGTTTCCTTTCTGGTTGAGAGAAAAGTCGTCGGTGTAGTAGTCTCTCAACTCCAGGGGGAGAAGATTTCTGAGAAAAGTGCTCTTGTGCAAGCCTTGGGTGGGAGAGACCAAGGTGAGCATCACGCTGTTGGCGTGGTTTGCGTCGATGCCAGCCATCTGTGCCACCATGGCTCGGAGCCAGATTCTTCCCATCTTCTGACAGTAGTCCGACTGGTTGATGCGGCGCAGGAAGTCGCTGATGCGCTCCTTGCCGTCCCAGGTTCCGTTCACCTTATTAATATAGAAGCGGATGGGGTGGTAGGGTTTGGCGTACTTCGACTTGATGAGTCGTTCCACGAAGTGGTCACGCACGAAGATGCCTGCCTCCTGCACCTCGATGGCGATGGAGTTGATGGCATACTTGTCGATGACGGCAAAGGAGCCTTTCTCGTCAGTGCGATATACCTCATCATCGTCGCCTTCCTCCGCAGTCTTGCGATATTCGAAGACATCGGTGATGACGTTGTAGCGGAACTCATAGTGACTGAGCAACCAAGAGGTCATCTCGTCAATCGGTCTCAGGTAGTTGCGGCTACGTTTCTTGTACTTGTCTTCCTCGTCCTCTACCTTGTCAGCTTTCACCTTTTCAAGGTTTTGTTGGAGGAGCACGTTCTTCTGTTGGAGCAGACTGTTCTGCTTTTCGATGGCTGTGATGTACTGGGTATCATCGAGCAGCTTCTTGATGACGTTTTTTATCATGATGCTTAATCTTTAGATGTTTTTTGCAAAGATACAACATTCACCACCCCTTTTGCAATACCTACGGCGTATAAAATCGCAGAAAACTGAGTAGGGAGGAAGTGATAGGAGCGCAGGGAGTCGGAGTGGGAGTCAAAGGGTGAAAAACTCCTTCTCGGCGACCTTCCCTCTACGCCCAAACATATGTCCCTCTACGCCCAAACATATGTTTCACTATGCCCGGACATATGTTTCGCTATAGTGGGACGATCACCAGAGTGAGGTTTTTGCCCCTTCGTCCTTAGAAACGCTCCCCTTCGTCCTTAGCGATAGCCCCCTTTGAGCTTAGGAGT
>ULUS01027693.1_pt1 | contig 37652 bp, 29 predicted proteins | sample 1958761 | NCBI WGS metagenome assembly ULUS01 (sample SAMEA4835767, study PRJEB28245) | human gut metagenome | biome: gut microbiome; material: fecal sample | place: Denmark | collected 2008
TATGGTAAGTAGCCGAGTTGTGCATGTTAAGTGGCCGAGTTGCGCTTGTTAAGTGGCCGAGTTGTGCATGTTAAGTGGCAGAGTTGCGCTTGTTAAGTAGCAAAGTTGCGCCTGTTAAGTGGCAGAGTTAAGCAAGATAAGTGGCAGACTGACTTGTGTTTTCGAATATGGAGTGGCAACTTGGAGTACCGTTTTTCCATGTGATAATATTGATGGTAACATTAGATAACACCTGAAATTCTGGTTGTCCTACTTCTTCTTCTAATAGGATAATTAGTGCCCGGCATCTTTCTGTATGTTGTCTTTGTTTCATGAAAAAAGAAATTTATTTCACAAAAAGAAACTGTTTTCCTTTTGTATTCTCATCGTTTAGCATTACCTTTGCTTTATTCTAATTTCCATTATCGTCTTTACCACCTTATTAATATATATAACTATGAGAGTGCCCGACAAGTTTAAGGAATACATTTGGTTGGTCAATACCATCAGGAAGTCGCGCCGCATCACCTTTGGCGAGATTCAGCGCAAGTGGCTCGAAACCGACATGAGCGGCGGTGTAGAGCTTGCCCGTTCCACCTTTCATCGCCATAAGGATGCCATAGAAGACATCTTCGGCATCTTCATCGACTGTGACCGTTCGGCGGGTTTCAAGTACTTCATTGGCAACGATGAAGTGCTCAGGGAGGATTCCGTCCAGAATTGGATGTTGTCTACTCTTTCGGTGAGCAACCAACTGAGCGAGAGCTTGTCGCTTCAGAGTCGTATCTTGCTGGAGCCGATTGCCTGCCACGATTATCTCAAGACGGTTACTACGGCTATGAAGCGTAAGGTGCGCATTGCTGTCACCTATCGTCGCTATGGCACCGACAGGGTAAGCCACTGCGACTTTGAACCTTATTGCATCAAACTTTTCAGTCGTCGCTGGTATGTGCTCGGCCATTTCCATCGTGATGCCTCGGCTGGTAATCCATTGCGCGATTATTTCGGCATATTTTCTTTCGACCGGATGCTCAGTGTGCAACTCACTGACGTTAAGTTTGAAATGGATGCCGACTTTGACGCCAAGGCATACTTTGGTGATTGGTGGGGTGTGATGCTCGATGAGGAACAGCCTGTTGAGCGCATTGTTGTGCGCGCCTATGGCATGGAACGGTTCTATCTGGCCGACTTGCCTCTTCACCACTCGCAGCGTTCTGTGGAAAGGGGAGAGGATTATGAAGACTTCGAACTTCGACTTCGTCCCACCGATGATTTCTGTCGCCATTTGTTGAGCCATGGTGGCAGTCTGCAGGTTTTGTCGCCTCCTTCACTTGTAGAGCATGTTCGGAAGATGCTTCACGATGCCTTGAAACGCTACGAGTGACAGGGTGGCGGAAGATATTTGAAGTTTTTTTGGTGTATGTCCCATAATTTGAGACATACTGACTGTATCTTTGCAGTAGATTAAAGAAACTTACTGTTATGAAGACAAGAAAACTTTACTACATGGACTGCCATTTGGCTGGTCGTAAGTATCACGATGTTGACGAGGTATGGGACGAGTTGCACGTAGGCACCCAATTGCTTCTTGTGCGCGACCTTGACAATCGCTTCGATGCCAATGCCGTAGCAGTGGTCTATCGCAAAACATTTGGTGACGATGAGTCGGAAGATTTCATGCTTGGGTATATTCCCCAAGACGAGAACGAAAGGATTGCCGGATTCCTGGAGATGGGATGGTCAGATATCTTTGAGTGTCGCATCTCTAAGCTCGACCCAGAAGCGCATCCTGAGCATCAGGTGATGTTGACCATTAAGATTGTGAGAAACAAGTAAGTTTTTTACTACTTTACCATAAACATAAAAAAGGAAACGGAACCAAACCTTGCCGGTGCGATTCCACTTCCTTTCATTTTATCAAGTCGCTCGTTCTCTTGCTTTATTCTTGTTACGGTTGCCAGGCGTTTATCCTGATAGACATTTCTGTTGTTGCCGGGCTGACGGGCGAACTATAGTTCCCTGTTATACCAAATCTTGATAACCTTGCTTCTGATGGCCACCTGGTTGATAATGGTCACCAGCACAAAGAGGACCAGACCCACGACAATGGCAGGAAGGAACGAACCCTCGTCAATCTGCGGGAAGAGCGTCTCGATGACATTCATATAGTAGTCGCGCACGAACCACAGGATGAGCCAGGCGATGATCAGCACTGCAACGTTGAGCACGAGCGTAAGCAATTGGTAGGGACGTGCCACATGCGAGGGACTATAGCCGATGAGTAACAGGTTTTCAAGTTTGGAACTGTTTTTCTGAACCAGCAGGTAGATGCTCAACATGAGAATGTAGAAACTCAATATGGAAATGACCAGTCCGATGACCATCACCAGACTCACCACCATCTTGAGGAAGTAGGTGGTCTTCTCGGCATCGAGTTTATCGCTTTCCACCTCATATCCCTTGCTGTCCAGATACTTGGTTATGTTTTCGTCGGCAGGGTTCACCACCTCCACGATGAGTCGGGTGGGGTCGCTCTGTTTGTCGGGTTCGTAATAGCCGTTGCTCCAGTCCATGAACGATTGTGGCACAAGGATGGTGTTCAGCCGGTTGGAGAAGCCGATGACCTTGCCCTTGTATTCCTTTTCTTCATGTCCATTTCCATGGATGAAAATGCGGAAGTCTATCATGCCCATCAGTCCTTCACTGATTTTGGGGAGCGAATGGCTTTGTGCAAAGCCGAAGTTGTACATGTTGATATAAGTGCGCGGCAGAATGATGGGCACCACGTTGCTCTTGATCGTGTATTTCCAGTCTTGCAGTGGCACGTCCACAAATCCGTCGGGCACACTCTCGAAGAAAAGTTCCGAGTTGAGCACCTGCTGTCCGTTGACGCCCATGGTGGCGTCTACCTTGTATTCGGTTGACGTGAACTTGCCCACCTTCTTCACAAACTTTTGGTTGGCAAGATCGTCTATCTCACTGTTGGTAAATGAGTTGGTGCGACCGCTGATGGTGCTGGCTGTACCTATGCGCTTGCTCACGATGAGGTAGTCGGCTTTCATGAAACTGTCGCCGGCTGTGAACACCGGCAGCACGTCTTTGTAGAACTGGAAGCCGAGTAGCACGATGAGCATACCGAAGAGGTTGGCGAAAAAGAAGCCCACAAACTGTGGTATGCTGATATGCTGACGCAGTAATTTCCAAACCAAATTCATAGTCTTAAAGTCCTTTCATAGTTTAAATCCATGTGTTTTCCTATGCTGGTCACAATCACGCCAGCTCCTTGCCTTTTGGCCTCGTCCGTCATAATATCCGCCATGATGCGTGAGTTTTTGTCGTCGAGGTGGCTGATGGGTTCGTCGGCGAGGATGAAGTCGAAGGGCTGCACAAGTGCTCGTATCATAGCTACGCGCTGTTGCTGTCCGAAACTCATTCGCCCGATGAGCGCATCTTTCTTGTCGCCTATGCCGAGCATGTCGAACCACTCGTCTATTTGCTGGCGGCTCTTGAAGTGGGTGAGTTTGTTTTTTATTTCCACGTTTTCCATCGCAGTGAGCTCTGGAAAGAGGCGCAGTTCCTGAAAGAGATGGCTGATGTGCAACTTGCGCATTTCTGTCCAGTCTTTCACCTTGAGTGTCTTGGTGTCTGTATCATCGAACATCACCTGTCCGGTGTAGTCGTTGCGGTAGCCCACCACATAGCTGCAGAAAGTGGACTTGCCCTTGCCGCTGTCGGCCTCTACCAAATAGAGATGGTCTTTTTCCAGCGTCACTTCTTGTTTCCATATCTCCGAGTGCAGGTCGTCACGATGGGCGAACACGGCAGGTAGTACGGAATGAAATACAATCTTTTCCATTGTCTATTTTATGCTGTATACAATTGCTTTGATGTTACCGAATAGCGGGTTCAGCAGTGAGGTGACCGTAGTCACTTCCTCTTTGCCTCCAGTGAGTCCGGCCAGGTTGAATATCATCGCCATTTTCTTGCCATCTATCAGCTTTCTTACTTGCTGTGGCAGAGGCTGCGTTGCGTTCTGGATAGAGGCGAGTGCCCGTTCCTGGCTGTTGCCGCTGTAGAACTGGTTGTCGGCAGTCACGCCGAAACAAAATGAAGTCTTGCCGTCAGAGTAGGTCCAGGCGTCCTTCTGCCAGTCGCTGATTTTCCCGCCTTTGGGACACGACTGTTTCCAGTAGTCCACGTCTTCCGTCCATGCCTTGTTGGCCAACTGGGCAGCCATAGAGAGTTGGAGGTCGTCGTCGGAGTAGGAGGGTATGACGATGCTCATGTCGCCGTTCACACTACGGATAATGTTGTCCATGTCTATAGCAGCGTTGATGCCGGCGAGGAGTGCCTGCATGCCCTTGTTGCTCTGTAGGAGTTTGATGTATTGCTGTCCGTCCACGTTGACAAACATACCCATCAGAGCGTTGGCAGGCATGCTTGCCGTGTAGCGGCCCTGGATGGGGCGATACACCTTGGCTGCTTCGGAAAGTGCTTGGTTGATTTGCTTGTTGAACGAGAAAGTTTGTCCCTCAATGTTGAGGCATCCGCCCTTTACAGCCATCTCTGCGGCTATGAGCACCTGCGAGGCATCGGCGTCTTTAGGTGCTCCTATAGTGAAGGGAGCCATCATCTTTTCTGGCAATGCCTGAACCTGTGCCACCATGGCCATGCCGCTCTCCATGGAGTCTATCTTTTCATATATTGGCGCTCCCTTGATTCCGTGGTCTTCATCGGCATCAAGATACTGGGCCATCTGCAATTGTATCTGTGCCTGTGCCGCACCCACTACGGGTCCCATGACGAGCAGAGCCTTGGAAGAGAATCCTACTACCCAACTGCCATTCATAGTGGTGAAGGTGAACCCCTTGCGCTCAGTAGTCTTTTGTGCTACAGACTTTTGTGCAAGTTTGTCCAACCAACTCTTCAAGTCACTTTCGCTGTTCACTTTGGCACAAAGTCCGAGATTGCCTTCTGCTGATTCAAAAAGATAAATCTTGCTGGTCAGATCTATACCACAGTCTTCCGCGTTATCTGTTTGCAGCAGACTCTTGAGAATGTTTCCACCGTTCGGGTTGTCGGCAGCCATCTTTTTCATGTCTATGCTGATAAGGGCTGTGCTTCCGTCAGGAATAGCGTTGACGTAGTCGCTGCCCGAACAGGAACAAAGGGCCAGACACACGGTCAACAGGTAGGAGTAAAAAAAGTATTTCATTGTGTTTAATGAATTATAGTCTTCGCGCCAATTGGCTCATCATTACAGCCGAGAGCCCGGCAGTCTCTGTGCGCAGCCGAGCCTGTCCGAGAGATGCCGATTCGTAGCCGTTGTCCAGTGCCAGTTGCACCTCGTCGATGGAGAAGTCACCTTCAGGTCCCACGAGCACGGTTATGTCGTCCTCATGTTCTCCTTCGGGGTAGGTCTGTATTTCAGTGAATAAGTCTTTCTTCTCTATCTCCTCGTAGCAGTGGCATATGAACTTTCTGCCAGGAATGGGTTGTTTGATAAAGTCCTTGAACGTGGTCAATCCGTTGATAACTGGCTTCCACGGCTTCCGACTTTGCTTCACGGCTCCTGTCACGATTTTGTCCAGTCTCACCGTGCGCAGGGTCTTGCGTTCGGAGAACTTGCAGCTGAGGAAAGTCACCTCGTCGAATCCCACTTCGGTGGCCTTTTCGAGCATCCACTCTATGCGGTCCATCATCTTGGTAGGGGCTATGGCAAGGTGTATGTGTCCGTGCCAGGCTTTGTGTTGCGGCAGACATTCCTTCACTTCATACATGCAGCGTTTGGTGGCGGCAAGTGTTACCTCGGCTCGGTAGAAGTTGCCAGTTCCATCCATAAGGAACATCTCGTCTGCACTTTTCAGTCGGAGCACACGCAGGGCATGCATGGCCTCGTCTGCGGGCAGCTCGGTTTCGTTGGCTGCGTCTGGCACGTAAAAGTATCGGGCTTCTTTCATGTTGCTTGAGATTCTATTCTTGTTTTTGTTTCCTTCGTTTCAGTTCCTGGTTCAGGTGCTCTGCCATCTCGTAGTCCTCGCGCTCGATAGCTGTCTTGAGCGCATCCTGAAGCATTTCTTCCGATATGGCGTTGATGGGAAGACTGAGTCCAGTGGCCTTGGGCTTGAAGGGCACGCTCTGCTTAGTGAAGAGCAGTTCGTCGATATAGATGGGCAGGTTTGCCACATGGGCAAAGAGCAGTCCGTCGCCGGCTCTCACTGCAGTTCGCTCCTGAGTTTTCTCGTTGACGAGCATAGTCTTGTAGACTCCGTTTTCCAGGCTGGTGATGGTCAGGTTGTACGAACTTTCCGAGTCGCGTTTGAGTGTTTGGGCGAGTACTTCGGGCAGCAGCCTGTGGCAGGGTGTGTCCTTTTGCATGCGCAGTCTGAACTGGAAGATGATGTGTTCGTCGCACACCACCACAATCTGTCGTGTCTGCACTTCATCGGTGAGCACGATGAGTCCTATCTGTTCGGCTCCGCGAATCTCGCTCAGTCCTCTATAATACAACCGCATCATGCCTTATGCCTCCTTGTGTGCTTCGCTGTGTCGGGTTTTAAACATGAGGGCAAACAGTACGCCCACCACGAGTGCGTAACCTGCGAAGATGAGCCAGCAGGCCTGCCAGTTGCCCAGTAGATATCCGTCGTCGCTCCAACTACAGTAGTGGTTGATTACTTCTCCTGCCAGCAATGTGCCGATGGTGGCACCCAGTCCGTTGGTCATGAGCATGAACAATCCTTGAGCCGATGCTCTCACCTTGATGTCGCACTTCTGGTCAACGAACAGTCCGCCCGACACGTTGAAAAAGTCGAACGCCACGCCGTAGACAATGCACGACAGTACGAAGAGTATGACACCCGGGAAGGCGGGATTGCCCACGCCGAAGAACCCGAAGCGGAGTACCCAGGCAAACATGGCGATGAGCATCACAATCTTGATGCCATAGCGTTTGAGGAAGAAGGGTATGAGCAGGATGCACAATGCCTCTGAGACCTGTGATATGGACACAAGCAGGGTGGCATTGTTGGCGGCAAAGGTGTTGACCATGGTGGGATCGCCCTTGAAACTGGTGATGAAGGGCGTGGCATAACCGTTGGTTACTTGCAGCGACATGCCGAGCAAACACGAGAAGATGAAGAACATGGCCATCTCGCGAGTCTTGAAGAGCTTGAAGGCATCGAGTCCCCACAGCTCAGCCATGGTTTGGTTATCTTTTTTGATAATGGGGCAGTGGGGCAGTGAGAAACAGTAAATGAAGAGCACCACGCTCATCAGTCCCGACATGAGGAACTGGAAGTGAGTGTACTGGAACTTGTAGGCGTTCTCGCCGAACATGAAGGAAAACGCACTTCCGTCCCAAGTGGCGCAGTTGACGAACCACATCATGACAATGAAACCTACTGTGCCGAACACGCGAATAGGCGGAAAGTCTTTCACTGTGTCCAATCCATGGTCTTTCAGAATGGTGAATGCCGTGGTGTTTGACAGGGCGAGCGTGGGCATATAGAATGCCACACTGAAGGTGTAGAGCCCTATGAACAGGGTCTCGTCTGGTGTGGCAGAGGCCTGGCCCATGGCAAAGAGTCCCACCATAGACAAGCCGGCAATGAGGTGGCAGACGCCCAACAGGCGCTGGGGCTGTATCCACTTGTCTGCCACGATGCCCATCAGTGTGGGCATGAAAATGGAGACGATACCCTGAATGGCATAGAACCAGGAAATTTCGGCACCCATCCCGGCTTTGCCCAGATAATTGCCCATAGAGGTAAGATAAGCTCCCCAAACGGCAAATTCGAGGAAGTTCATCACTGCTAACCTAACTTTCAAATTCATAAATCCTTTAGATTGTCTGTTTAACAAATGCTGCCCTTGCTCTCGTTTTAGGGGTGTCGCTTTGGCTCATGGCAGATCGTTTTATATGCAAAGATAACTTTATTTGCTTGTTGAGCCAAATAAATTAGCTTTATTTAAGGTTCACGTAACCCGTTTTGTGGAACTTGTTTTGGGGATTCGAAGCTCATTTCTTGCTTAGACAACATTTAGCAAAAGCCGGTTAAATTCGGTGGGGTACCGCTATGGTGGAGGTGACTCGAAGGAGATTTATTCAACTCCCTTTTTATTCCCATCGTTTTACTTTTATATTCAAACGGTTTAGAGGCACACTAATAATATAGTAACGGCACACTGATTGGTTGCTAACGGCACACTAATTGGTTGCTAATGACACACTAATGAATATCTCATCGCGGTGGATACATGCACCATAGTAGCGGAAGGGGCAGAGAAACATCTCTCAGGTCGGCGCCAGGTGACATGTTTAGAAGTAAATATAAGGTGTTATCAATGCACAAAACGTTCTTCAGAATCATTTGAATCACCTGATGTAATGATGATGAATGGCAGAAATGACATTTAAGACAAAAACAAAAAAAGATTGATTATCTCACGACAATCAATCTTCTAATTAACCTTAATAATCTAATACCATGAAAAACACATTGCAAATTTACTTCTTTTTCTTATAATTGCAAAAATATATGATATGATTATAGTATATTATAACCTTATTTAAATGTAACGCCGTTCCATTTAAGATTTCTTTGCGTTATAGTTTGTCTGATAGCTTCTTTTTTATCCTTGTCTACCAGGGGCGTTGACAAACTAACGCTCAGACTGTTGTCGCGTGGCGACAGGAGAGCGTAAGGCATTGTCAGGTTTACTTGTCGCGTCAGTTCCTCAAACTTTTCTCGACTGAGTGTGTCAGGCTTATGCATCATGCCTTTGGCAATGGCATGAAGGTCTACTTGTCCCGTCAGTTTCCACTGTTCGTCGTAGATGTTTGCCACGCTCTCTCTTGCTGGCGCAGCCACGGTGCGTAGTACGCAAACCGCATGTCTGCCGCTGGCTGTAGGTAGCAACTTGAGTTGCATAGTGGTGGCATGGTTGAGCCTTACCTGCATGAAGTCAGTGGTGAGCGTGTCGAGTCTAGACTCTTCACCCAGCAGATTCTTCACGGCAGTGTTGCCGTTGCCGGCATCCACCAATTCGCGCTTCATTGAAGCGTCCAGGTAGGGAATCATGTCTTGTGGCATACTTGTCCATGCCGTCTTCACGTCCTGTGCGGAGGCGCGTAAGGCGGCAAAGGCAAGCGCAAAAGCCAAAGTGAGTCTGATGCTATGGTTCGCTGTCATGGTTTATTCGTCATATTCGTCAGCCACATCTTCCGCTTCAAGTCCCAGGTTTTCCGGGTCGTCGTCGAAGGTGGTGCGGTAGCTTTCCTCGGTGAGCTTGTCGTCGTCGAAGTCGTCCTCATCCTCATCGTCGTTGTAGTTGTCGTCAACCTCGGGCAGATCCTCGTCTTCATCGTCCTCGCTACGCATCTTGTTCTCGTCGTCAAGTTCTTCGTCGTAGTTGCTTTGGGGCTTTACCTCTTCAGGCTTTTCTTTGGCAAAGATAGCTTCTACCCATGTGCCTTTGGGAATCTCGAGAACCTCGAATCCGTCGGCGACTTTTTTCTCGTACATGCCGCCCTTCTTCTTCAACCGGTCTGCAGGCAGTGTGGTTGTGCTGATGTCGAATCCGCTCTGTATGATGTCCTGTATGCTCTGTGAGAGGCTGTCCCATCCTCCACCGAAGTTACGGTCGATGACCTCCAGCAGTTTGGCTGCCGATATGTGGCGTATGTTTTCGTAGGTAAGGTCGGTAACGCGTGAGATGGGTTTCTTCTTGATGGCCCACTTCTCATCGTCGTTGTTCATTCGCAGATTGCTCACCTTGTAACCGCGGGCCTCGTATTTCTTGATTACTTCAGGTTTGTCTATTTTTACCTCTTCCATGTCGAAAGCCGAGCGTATCACGTCTATATAGTGACGCATGTTGTCCTTCATGTCGGCATCCTTGAGGGCTTCCTCCCAAAGACGGAACACGTCGTTCTCCATGATTTCCCAGACGTTGCTTTTAGTCAATGTTTTGAGGCTGAGTGCTTTCTTGTCTTGTTTCATATACTAATACTAATAATGTGTTTTTGTTTCTTTATTGAATAGTTTTCATGATGTTCTTGATGAGTGCAAAAGTAAGTACTTTATCTCTTATTCACAAGTTTTTCATATAGAAATTTTGTCTATCTCCCATATAATTCCTACTTTTGCATAGTGTTAATGACAGACCATTAAACGATAACAGATATTTATGAGCGAACCATTGGCAGAGCGGATGCGGCCTCGCACGCTCGACGATTACATAGGGCAGAGACAACTTGTAGGTGAGGGCGCCGTGCTCCGGAAGATGATTGAGGCCAGGCGCGTCTCCTCGTTTATCTTGTGGGGGCCGCCGGGAGTGGGCAAGACCACACTTGCGCAGATTGTGGCACAGGTGATGGAAGTGCCTTTCTATACGCTCAGTGCCGTGACCAGTGGCGTGAAAGACGTGCGCGAAGTTATTGACAAGGCCAAGAACAGCCGCTTCTTCAATCAGGGCAACCCCATTCTTTTTATCGACGAGATACATCGCTTCAGCAAGAGCCAGCAGGACTCACTGCTCGGTGCCGTGGAGAAGGGTATCGTCACCCTTATCGGTGCTACTACGGAGAACCCATCGTTTGAGGTAATCCGCCCGTTGCTCTCGCGCTGCCAACTTTTTGTGCTCAAGCCGCTCGAGAAGGACGACTTGCTCGAATTGCTCCATCGGGCCGTGGAGAAAGACACGATGTTTTCGCAGATGAACATCACCCTGAAGGAGACCGACGCCATGATACGCTACAGTGGAGGCGACGCGCGCAAACTGCTTAACATATTGGAACTGGTGGTGGAATCGGCCAACAGCAATGACGTAGTCGTCACCGACGAACTGGTGGTGAGCCGACTGCAGCAGAATCCGCTGGCCTACGACAAGGGAGGCGACATGCACTACGACATCATCTCCGCCTTTATCAAGAGCATACGCGGCAGCGATCCCGATGCGGCACTCTATTGGTTGGCACGAATGATAGAAGGCGGAGAAGACCCGCAGTTCATAGCCCGAAGGCTTGTAATCAGTGCCTCTGAAGATGTGGGCTTAGCCAATCCCAATGCGCTGCTTCTTGCTAATGCTGCCTTCGACGCCGTGATGAAGATAGGATGGCCCGAGGGTCGTATTCCGCTGGCAGAGGCAACGGTATATCTGGCTTCCAGTCCGAAGAGCAATTCAGCCTATCTAGCCGTGGACAAGGCCCTCGCTTTGGTAAGGCAGACAGGCAACCAACCAGTACCGCTCCATCTGCGTAATGCGCCTACCAAGCTCATGGCTGACCTGGGATATCATGATGGCTACAAGTACTCGCACGACTACCCGGGGCACTTCGTCGTGCAGCAATATTTACCCGACACATTGAAAGACAACAGAATATGGACTCCACAACATTCACCTTCTGAAGAGAAACTCTATCAGCAGATGGTGAAGTGTTGGGGAGAGAGATACAAATAAAGAAAGAAGAAACACATGAAGATTGTTATTTTAGACGGTTATGCCGCCAATCCCGGCGATTTGTCATGGGAACCGCTCAAGCAGTTTGGCACACTCACGGTCTATCCTCGTTCTGCCGCCAATGAGGTGGAGGAACGTGCCAAGGATGCCGACATTATACTGACCAACAAAGTGGCTTTCACCGAAAAGGTGTTTGCACGTTTGCCGCATCTGAAATATCTCGGCATACTCGCCACGGGGTATAACATTGCCGATCTTGAGGCAGCCAAGCTGCATGGGGTGGTGGTGACCAACATTCCTGCCTACAGCACTGATAGCGTGGTACAGATGACCTTTGCACAGATACTCAACATTACCAACCGCATTGGCCATTATGCACAGCTAAACCGTGAGGGACGGTGGAGCAGCAATCCCGACTTCTGCTATTGGGACACACCGCTCGTGGAACTCGCCGGCAAGACACTCGGCATTGTAGGATTGGGGCACATCGGAATGAAGGTGGCCCAGATGGCACGTGTTTTCGGCATGGATGTATTCGCTATGACAAGCAAGAATTCGGCAGAACTTCCCTACGGCATACAGAAGACCACCTTTGAGGGTCTGCTTGGCGTGAGCGACATTCTCAGCCTGCATTGTCCGCTCACTGCCCAGACTAACGAACTTATCAATAAGCAGTCGCTTGCCAAGATGAAGCCCGGTGCCATACTCATCAACACAGGGCGTGGTCCGCTCGTCAATGAGGCCGACGTGGTAGAGGCTTTGACTGACGGCAGATTAGGTGCCTACGGAGCTGACGTGATGTGCCAGGAACCGCCTGCTGCCGACAATCCTCTGTTCAAGGCTCCCAATGCCTATATCACTCCCCACATAGCTTGGGCAAGCCGTGAGGCGCGTCAGCGTTTGCTCGGTGTGGCTTTCGATAATGTGCGTGCTTTCCTTGCGGGCACTCCTCAGAATGTAGTCAATCCTTAATACCCCATGCACTATACAGATCCTGTCTTTGCCGCCACACTTCAGAAACTCCTGGAGTTTCTCGGTACCTTCGCTTTCGCCATATCGGGCATCAGACATGCAGCTGCTAAGCACTTTGACTGGTTTGGCGGATTTGTGTGTGGTGTGGCTGTAGCCATAGGTGGCGGAACCATCCGCGACGTGATGCTCGGCACTACGCCTTTTTGGATGACCTCTCCCTTCTATCTCGTCTGCACGGCATTGGCACAGGTGGTAGTCATTGTCTTTGCCAAGAGCTTGAAGCGGCTCGACAATGCCTGGTTCTTGTTCGACACGTTGGGTCTTGCACTCTTCACAGTGGCAGGTTTGCAGAAGACGCTTACCTTCGGCTTCCCCTTCTGGGTGGCCATCATCATGGGATGCATCACGGGTGCGGCAGGTGGTGTGATACGCGACGTGCTGCTCAACAACGAGCCGGTCATCTTCCGGAAGGAAATCTATGCCATGGCATGTGTGGCTGGGGGAGTGGTCTATTGGCTGCTCATTGTGTTGGGCTTTGGCATGAGTGTCTGTGCCTTCGTGTCGTTTTTCGTGGTCTGTTTCATTCGCCTGCTGGCAGTTCGCTACCACATTTCACTGCCCATCTTGCGGGCTGAAGAGTGACGGAGGATATAAAATAGACATTCCACAGAGAAAAAGAGCTATCGCCATAATGGATAGGCGATAGCTCTTTTTCTCTGTGGACTTGTAGTTATTTTATGTTTAGTGATGTCCGGTACAGCAACATCGGTCTGTTTATCTATATAGGACAGATGTTGTGATGTTTGTCACTCCCAGTACCGGAAGTCACCTTTTTATTCGTTGCTAATCTTGGTGAAGTCGGCTGAAGATATGAGGCCTTCGGGCGACACCTTGAATACTGAACGGTAGGTGCTTACCTTCTCAGGCGTTTCGTCGGAGTGTTTCACTTCTTGCACGGCGTTGAAGTTGACGGTGTATTCATACTGTTCGTCGCCCACTTCGCGCTTGCTGACCTTGAAACCGGAGCAACGCCAAACGATGGACGCTACGTTCTCTTTATACTGCTTGTTCATGAAGTCTACCGCATCTTGTGAGGTGGCATTGCTTCTTCCGAGGAACGAGGTGAGTGTGGCGTTGAGCGTGTTGAGCAGACTGCTCTCGCTGTGGGCATTGATGCTTTGGAAGAACTGGCGGATTACGGCCTGTGCCTGCATCTGCTCCTCGGGAGTAACTGTCTTTGTCTTGAGCTGCTTGATGGCTGCCTGTGCCTCGTCCACATGGTCACCATTGGCATGGTCAGAGAGGTAGGCCTGCAGGGCATCGAGCGTGTTTTCGCCAGAAGCCTGTGCCCAATCTATGGAGTCTATCTTGTGCATAATCTCGCTCTTGTGTGGCGTGTCGGGATGACTGTCAAGATAGGCTTGAAGTGCAGACTTGGAGTTGCTCATCAGGGCATTGGTCCACTCTGTGTCACCCTGTCGCAACTGCATGAGGTGTTCGGTGATGGCGGTGATGTGGTCTTCTGGAGCATCGGGATATTTGTCGAGGTAATCCTTGAGCACGGTAGAGTCGGAACTGTTGAGGGCAAATTCATAGGCATCGTTCTCCTTGTCCGTCTGTGCATCTTTGTAGGCATAGAGGAACACTCCGCACAACAGCAGGGCAATGCAAAGCGAAACGATAAGCATGGTCTTGCTCTTCTTGGGCTGTGGCTTGTCGTCACCGGGCTTTTCTGTAGTGTTGCCTGGTGTTGTGACAGGAGGCACGGGTGGCGTAGTTGTGTGCTGGGGCGTAGTTGGTCGTTGAGCTGTGACCGGTCGCTGCGGTGTAGCTGTACTTTGCGGTGTCACTGGTCGTTGCGGTGCAGGCTGCACTGGGGCGGAAGTGGCCTGCTGGGCGGGCTCGTGCATTTGAGGTTCGTTCACGGGTGCCTTGGGCTGCACGTTCTGTTGGGGAACATAGTGGCAGTTGGGGCATGCCGGCTGATCCTTGAAATACACATCGCCACAGTTTGGGCATTTGATGATGTGGCCCGCTATTTGCACGCCACAGCTTGGGCACACAGGTGCCTTGTCACTGATTTGGTGTCCACATTCTGGACATTTTATGATTGCCATGTTGTTGAATGATTAATGTTTACTTGTTGATACTTGTCTGTCGTTTTTCTGTCAATGATGCCTGAAGCGTATCTCACGCAGTGAATGTTTGCCCATGAAACGGCTCTTGTCTATATAACCGTTCACGCCATTGATGTGCCCTTTGCCTGTGTATTGCCACATGGTGATGTCGCGGTCGTCGGCAAGTTCGGGTTCGCGCTTGGTGTATTGGGCAATCATGAGCTTGTAGCCGTTTATCTTGCCTTTGAGGTAGTTGTTGTAGAAGTTGGTGAAAGTGTAAAGCAGGGGTTTTTGCTTGTAGGCTTTTTCCACAAGCACGAGGAACTTCTGTAGCGAGTCGCAGAACTCTTCGGTGGACAGGCCGCTCTTGGTCTCGATGTCTATCATGGGCAGCAGGTCCTGGTCGCCCGGACGGCACTGAGACATGAAGTTCTGTAACTGCACGCTCTGTTCTATCTTTGGACGATAGAAATGGTAGGAGCCGACTTTGAGTCCGTACTTGTGTGCCAGGTCAATGTTTTGGGCATATTTCGAGTCGATGTTGTTGCCGCCTTCCGTGGCTTTGAGGTAGACATATTCCATCTTGGAGTTGTCGCCAATAGTTTCCCAGAATACGTTGCCCTGGTAGTGGCTCAGGTCGATGCCGTGGATGTGGGTGCAGGTGTCTTCACATTCTATATAGCTTTTGCTTTGTGCATTGGCCGAATGGAAATTCAGGGCAGCCAATGCCGTGATGATGATTGTCTTTATTTTCATAATTGCAAAGTTACGGACTTTATGCGATAATTCAAAATAAGAGTCGTGCTTTTTAAGTCTTTTACACCTTTTGCTCTACTCCTCCGCATTTGGGCGTGGCGTCTGATGTCGCTGCATCTGGCTGGATGCGAATCTCTTATGGGCTGGATGCACCCCATCAAGTTGGCTGTTTGCAGTTTGTTAATGACCGACTTGCACTTAGTCCCACCGCCTGGGCACTCATTGCCACGGCCGTGGGCAATGAATGCCCAAACCATGGGACAGATTTTGGGCATTCTTCTTCAACTTGGCAAACGACAAATCGGTGATAGATGTGATGGATGTTTAGCCATCTATCACGCATCTATCACTCTATTTATCTAATTGGCAATCAGTAAAATAATGTAAGATATCAAGAAAAGTGATAGATAGTGGTGAAAAAATGAAAAACTTTTCCTGCGCGCGTGCGCGCGTGAGGAGAACTTATCAGACAAAGCAGCGAAAGAACAAAAAACTTGAATATACAGGGCTTTCAGTCCGTTTTTGTATACTTCTAACATTGAAGTCTCACGTGTCTCTCCCAATGCCGGTTTGTCCTTTTTATTCTTCTATCTCGGAGAGTGAGTGGCTGAACTTGCTTAGGAAATTGCCGATGGTTTCTATCGGAGCATAGTTGATGTAGCAGATGCTACGGCGCAGATTGCGGCGTAAGACGGCATTGTTGTTGTGTATCATGCCTGTGGCGCTCTGGCGGAAGTGCCATTCTCCCGACACGTCGTGCTGGCTATGGTCGAGTGACCGGAGGGCAACCCTACGGGCTGACGGTTCCATGCGGTTGAGGAAGGGAATCTCGTCGGGTTCGAAGCCGAAGAGACTGACGAGAATACTTCCTTGCAGTTGGGCCATGCGACGGAGCATGAGCCTGTTCAGCCACCGGTCGAGTTTGTTGAAATCTGTCTTGTCGCCTACGGAGCGCAGATACCTTCCCAGGTGTATCACGCCGTGCATCACCCTGCCACTGTTAAGCATGTCGTTGAGCGTGTCCACGATGATGGCAAGCATGGTCATTGTTTCCACAGAAGTGTCAATGGCGTGAATTTCGCCCTCAATGATATTATGCAGGCGCTTGTCGAGAATGGGCACGTCGAGGTGAAGGTCGGAAGCCAGTTTGCGGAAGTTGGGCAGCTCATACCTGTCTTCGGCTTGGCAGGCTGTAAGAAGTGACGGCGGAATGTTACAGTTGGGTTGCGATGCGCACAGCCGTGCACCCTCGTTGAAGAAGTAGGTGAGCTGTTGCGCATTGACTACTCGACACAGCTTCCGCCATTTAAAGGCCGACATCGGTTCAATGTCTTCTATGTCGGAATGGAAACCTCCCGCCTTGGCAAGGCGGAAAAGATTGCGCAGAATGATATTCTCCATCTGTAATATTTTTGGGGTAAGGTTTAACTGTATCTTCGCGGCAGTCTGAACACGATGCACATGATGGCTACTGCAAAGAGAACGAAGGGGTAATAGAGGAAGGGAACAATCTCGATGGGATTAAGCTTTGCAAGGCCCGCAGCCATAAGCATTTGCGCCCCGTAGGGGATGATGCCCTGCATGCAGCACGAGAAGGTGTCGAGCAGTGAGGCACACTTGCGGTTGTCCACCCCGAAGCGGTCTCCGATTTGCTTGGCTATCTTGCCCACGGTGATGATGGCCACGGTGTTGTTGGCTGTGCACACGTCTACCAGTGCCACAAGTGCGCCGATGGACGCTTCGGCTCCACGTTTGCCGTGGATGTGTCGGGTGAGTACACGGATGATGCAGTCTATGCCGCCATTCATGCGTACAATCTCGAGTAGTCCGCCAGCCATCATGGTGATGATGATAAGCTCGCTCATTCCGAGTATGCCGCTTCCCATAGCGCCGAACCAAGAGTAGAGGTTGTAGCTGCCGTCGAGTATGCCGATGATGCCCGTGAGTAGCAGTCCCAGCGTGAGCACTGCCGTAACGTTTAGCCCCAGTATGGCGATGAGCAGCACCACGATGTAGGGAATCACCTTTACCACTTCTACATTAGGGATATGTGTGGGTGCCTGCACGTCGTTAGCGGTCAGAATGTAAATGACGAGCACGATGAGCGCTGCCGGCACTGCTATGAAACTGTTGACTCGGAACTTGTCGCTCATCTTGCATCCCTGGGTAGAGGTGGCCACGACCGTTGTGTCGGAGATGAACGAGAGATTGTCGCCGAAGAAAGAACCACCCACAACTACGGCTGTCATCATAGGTACGTCGGCACCCGTGGAGTGGGCTATGCCAGTGGCTATGGGGGTTAGCGCCACGATGGTGCCTACGCTGGTGCCGATGCTCAGCGAGATGAAACATGCCGCCAGAAACAGTCCCGGCAGGAGCATGCTTGAGGGCAGTACGTGGAGCGTCAGGTTGACGGTGGCGTCGATACTGCCCATCTGTTTGGCAGACGAGGCAAAGGCTCCTGCGAGGATGAATATCCAGAGCATGAGCATCATGTCGCCTGTACCTGCACCACGACTGTAGGCTTCGATGCGCTGCTTGAGCGGTTGCTTGCCTGTCACGGCTATGCCGAAGATGCTCGACAGTAAGAATGCCACCGTGATGGGCACCTTGTAGAAGTCTCCGGCCACAATAGAGGTGATCAGATAAAGAATGATGAACAGGAGCAGTGGGCTGAGTGCTTTAAATCCTTTCATGGGCTTGTATTGATTAAAAACATTGGCGGACTCAGAGTCTATGAGCCCGCCAATGAATATGAATGGTTTGAGGCTTTCGCCTTAGAGTGTCACGCCGTTCTTGAAGATGGCAATCTCACGGTAGTCATTCTCTTCGTTGCGGGTGTGTTCACCGTTGGCCACGGCAATGATCTTGTCCACAAACTTGGGCAAAAGGTCTTTCATGTCGGTGCCCTCAACAAGTTCTCCTGCATTGAAGTCAATCCAGTTGTGCTTGTTGTTGTAGAGGTTGCTGTTGGTGGAAATCTTCATGGTGGGGACAAAGGTGCCGAATGGCGTGCCTCGTCCTGTCGTGAAGAGCACAATCTGGCAACCGGCAGATGCAAGAGCTGTGGAAGCCACGAGGTCGTTGCCGGGAGCAGAGAGCAGGTTCAAGCCTTCTGTCTGCAGGCGGTCGCCGTATTCAAGCACGCCGCTCACGGGAGCGCGTCCGCATTTCTGCGTGCAGCCGAGAGCCTTGTCCTCGAGTGTGGAAATGCCACCGGCCTTGTTGCCTGGAGAAGGATTCTCACCAACAGGCTCGCCATGGCTGAGGAAGTATTCCTTGAAATTGTTGATGAGCGAAACGGTCTGGTTGAACAGTTCCGGTGTCTTGCATCTGTTCATGAGAATGGTCTCTGCACCGAACATCTCTGGAACCTCGGTCAGCACACTTGTACCGCCCTGAGCCACGACATAGTCAGACAGTTCACCCACGAGCGGATTGGCTGTGATGCCACTGAATCCGTCGGAGCCTCCACACTTCAGTCCCACGCGAAGTTTGCTCAGCGGGCATGCTGTGCGCTTGTCTTCCTTGGCCTTGTTGTAGAGGTCGGTCAGGATGCGCATGCCTTCTTCCATCTCGTCGCCGGCCACTTTTTGTGCCACCATGAACTTGATGCGGTCCTTGTCGTAGTCGCCGAGCAACTCCTCGAACTTCTCGGGCTGGTTGTTTTCGCAACCCAAGCCGAGAACGAGCACTGCACCTGCATTGGGGTGAAGAACAATGTCGCGGAGCACCTTGCGGGTGTTCTCGTGGTCGCCGCTCAACTGAGAGCATCCGTAGTTGTGATGCCAGGCATAGATAGAGTCGATGCCCTCGCACCCGGTTTCCTTGCGCAGTCTGTTGGCCAGGCGCTCGGCAATGCCGTTTACACATCCCACGGTAGGCACAATCCACACTTCGTTGCGGATACCTACCTCACCGTTTTTGCGTACGTAGCCGTTGAAGGTGCGGTTGTCGTTCTTGATGCTAAGTTCTTCTTTTACAGGATTATATGTATAAGTGAGTGTTCCGGCGAGATTCGTTTTGAGGTTGTTCTCGTTCACCCACTCGCCACGCTTGAGATCTTTCTTGGCGTGACCTATAGGGTAGCCGTACTTGATGATGTCCTTGCCTTCGGGTGCATCGTCGATGAGCACTTTGTGTCCGGCAGGCGTGTCTTGCAGCAAGGTGATCTGCTTGCCGTCTACCTCGATGATTTCTCCCTTTTTGAAGGGACGCAGACATACAACCACTGAATCGGCAGGGTTGATTTTAATGAATGATGATTTGTTCATATTGTAGCTTGGTTTAAATTTGTGTTCTGCGATAGAAAGCCAAGTTCTCCTTGGTGAGGAGTTCTATAGGCATATAATTAATAGGTGTAACCTTCTTGCGGAGCACAATGGCACGGAAGAGAGCTTCTATGCAATAGTATCCCTGCATGTAGGCGTGTTGGGCTATGAGGAAAGACACGCTGCCCTCGCGCAGACATTCGGCGTTTTTCTCCATCACGTCGTAGCCCATTATCTGCACGTTGCGGCGGTTGGTGCGGAGCAGAAAATCGCCCACGATGTGGGCCTTGGAGTTAAGTGTCACACAATGGTGAATCTGAGGATTGTGAGAGAAATAGTCCTCCATGATGCGGTCATATTCCTTCTTGGTTCCCTCGAGAGGCAGATCCAATTCTGTGATTTTCACTTCCGGGAAGTGGTCATGCATATAGTGTCGGAACCCCACTTCACGGTTATCTTGCTGCTTGCTGGCCACCTTGCCGTTTTTCATCTGCTTCATGAGCATGATTTCTTTCTCCTTGAATGCGACGAGCATGAGCATTTTGGCGGCAAAATAGCCGCTGCAGAACGAATCCTGTCCGTAGAATGCCAACGGGTGCAAGTCGGGCATGTAGGAGTCGAGCATGACGAAAGGAATGTCGCGCTCGTGCATGATGTCGGTAAACTTGCGGGTGGCTTCGATGTCACTCGGCACGATGACAACACCATCCGGATTCATCTCCAGGCACTTGGTATACTGCTCTTCAAAAGTATCATTGTGGAAGCGCTTATAGTACATCATCTTTACGTCAATGTGGAAGTCTCGGCGCATCTCGCATGCCTTCATGGCACCTTCCTCCACTTCGTCCCAATAGGCTTCCGACTCGTGTTTCGGAATGATGCAGTAGAAAGTGAACGATTTGTTGTAAGCCAATGCGCTGGCATAGACATTGGGCTGATAGTTGATTTCCTGAAGCACCTTCTCAACCTTTTCCCTTGCCGCCTGCGACACATTGGGACGCTGGTGCAGGATTCTGTCGACGGTGCCCACAGACACGCCCGCTTTCTCTGCAATGTCTTTGATTCGTATTTTCTGTGGCATACTTAATTGAGTACGTTTGTTCTATATTTTGGTGCAAAAATACGCAAAAAGGTTGAATTGTGCGAACACACAGCGTAATATTTTGGGACAAAAGCTAATTTTTCCCTGTTTTGTTTCGGTATTAAAGAAAATTGTACTATTTTTGTGCTCGCAAACAAGTAATAGATTAATCTATAAGAAACAAAATTTATCAAGAATGGCTAAAGTTGTTACAATGGGCGAGATTATGCTCCGCCTTTCTTCTCCAGGTCAGAAGAGATTTGTTCAGAGTGAAGTTTTCGATGTATGTTATGGTGGTGGTGAGGCTAACGTGGCTGTGAGCTGCGCTAACTATGGCCATGACGCATACTTCGTTTCTAAAGTGCCTACACACGAAATCGGCCAGTGCGCAGTAAACGCACTTCGCAAGTTCGGTGTTCATACAGACTTCATTGCTCGTGGCGGTGACCGTCTGGGTATCTACTTCCTCGAGTCTGGCGCTTCTATGCGTCCATCCAAGGTCGTTTATGACCGCGCCAACAGCGCTATCGCTGAGGCTGACGCTTCTGACTTCGACTTCGACGCTATCATGGAAGGTGCACAGTGGTTCCACTGGAGTGGCATCACTCCTGCTATCAGCGACAAGGCTGCTGAGCTGACAAAGCTCGCTTGTGAGGCTGCCAAGCGTCACGGCGTGACTGTGAGCTGCGACCTCAACTTCCGTAAGAAGCTGTGGACTTCTGAGAAGGCTCAGAGCATCATGAAGCCCCTCATGAAGTATGTTGACGTTTGTATCGGCAACGAGGAAGACGCTCAGCTCTGTCTCGGCTTCAAGCCCGACGCTGACGTGACTGGCGGCAAGACTGACGCTGAAGGTTACTATGGCATCTTCCAGGGTATGATGAAGGAGTTCGGCTTTAAGTATGTAGTTTCTACACTTCGTGAGTCTCTCAGTGCTTCACACAACGGTTGGAAGGCTCTTATCTATGACGGCAAGGAGTTCTATCAGAGCAAGCACTATGATATCCTGCCTATCATCGACCGCGTAGGTGGTGGTGACTCTTTCGCAGGTGGTCTTATCCACGGTCTGCTCACATGGCCTGACAACCAGGGCAAGGCTCTTGAGTTCGCTGTTGCAGCTTCTGCACTGAAGCATACAATCCCTGGCGACTTCAACATGATGAACGCTGCCGAGGTAGAGACATTGGCTGGTGGCGACGCTTCTGGTCGTGTTCAGAGATAATTTCAGGATTATATATATATAATAAGGAAATGGCAAAATTTGACAAGATTGCTGTTCTGAACAAGATTGGTCAGACAGGAATGGTACCTGTATTCTATCACAAGGATGCAGAAGTAGCAAAGCAGGTCGTAAAGGCTTGTTATGATGGTGGCGTTCGCGCTTTCGAGTTCACTAACCGTGGCGATTTCGCTCACGAGGTGTTCGAGGAAGTTGTTAAGTTCGCTGCAGTAGAGTGCCCTGAGTTGGCTCTTGGTGTAGGTTCTGTAGTAGACCCTGCCACAGCTGCTCTCTATCTTCAGCTCGGTGCCTGCTTCGTAGTAGGTCCTTTGTTCAACCCCGAGATTGCTAAGATCTGCAACCGTCGTCTTGTGGCTTATACACCGGGCTGCGGAAGCGTGTCTGAGGTGGGCTTCGCACAGGAAAGTGGTTGCGACCTTTGCAAGATATTCCCTGGCGACGTGCTCGGTCCTAAGCTTGTTAAGGGCTTGATGGCTCCTATGCCATGGTCAAAGCTCATGGTTACTGGCGGTGTTTCTCCCGACGAGGAGAACCTCACTTCTTGGATCAAGGCTGGTGTTTACTGCGTTGGTATGGGCTCTAAGCTCTTCCCCAAGGACGTGGTTGCTGCCAAGAACTGGAAGGCTATCACAGACAAGTGCGTAGAGGCTCTCGGCTACATTGCCAAGGCAAGAGGATAAATCCTCAGTTATAAATACGGGTTGGGTATGCATGTTAGTCGCGTCTTTTGATGCGTGCAGTTGCATACTCAACCTTTTTTCTTTCTTTTTAGTATGAAGAACCGTAAACGACTTTGTTTCACGAGAATAGCAACACTTGCCTGTCTTGTTGCTGTGGCTATTCTTTTGTCGTGTTCTTCAGGCAACAAGCCAAGTGTGGATAGGTATAACGACCTTTCTTATGCCTCGCACTACCGCAATCTCGACTCTACAGAATTCTTTGCCCGACAGGCTCTTCGACTCTCTGACGGGTATGACGACGGAGAGGCTGAAGCTTACAACAATCTGGCGTTTGCGAGCCTGGCCCGCATGGACTATGCCCTTGCTGCACGGCAACTTGACAGCGTGTACGCTACCGACAACCAAATAGAATTGCTGGTGGCAGATATTCAGATGATGAAACTTTGTCAACGGCAGTCGAAAAACAAAGACTTTTATACTTATAACGAGCGTGCCACACGCAGACTGAAGCGTATCAACGAAGACAATGCTTCTCTCACGCCTCGTGAACAGAGGCGCATGACGTATGCCCGTTCGGAATATGCCATCAATTCTTCCGTCTATTATTATTATGTAGGGCTCGAACGGCAGTCTGTTTCGGCTATAGAGGCCATTGATGAAGATGGTGAACTGCAACAGGATACGGCACAGTTCCTCAACTATCTCTACAACGTAGGTGCTGGCGGAGTGATAACGGTAGGTGCTCAGGATTCTATTTTACAGGCGGAGATGGGCTACCTGGTACAATGCTATTTTCTCGCTCAATATGCTCGTTACCCTTATTGGCAAGCCAATGCATTGCAAGCTATCAGTGAGCATCTCACCGATGAACGTTACGGTAGTCAGTTGTTACACTCCAACTACCTTGCCATGAATGCCATAAATCAAGATGGAATGCCCGACTCCCTGTTGGCGGGTAATTTTGCCCAACATGCCCTTGACATGTTCAATCGCTATGGTGACGTCTATCAGACTGCAGGCGCTTATCGTACGCTCGCACAATGTTTTGAACGTATTGGTGACTATCGTTCATCCCTTATCTGTCTGAATGATGCCCTGAAGGTTCCCGGTATAGACCAGGCACCGGAAATGGTAGCGAGTATACGTGAGCAGTTGAGCGTGGTTTATTCATCTGTCAACGACAAACCACAGAGTGACTACAACCGTAATATCTATCTCGACTTGCAGGAACAGACCCGGCAAGACAGATATTTCGAGTCGCGGGCTGACCAGCTGTCTTCTTCCATAATCCAACTTAACTTGATGATTGGAGCAGTCATTGTGCTTATCATCATCATTGCTGTCTTGCTGTTTCTCCTTAATCGCTATAGTGTGAAAAGGGAAAAGAGAGGCTACACCAATCCTACAGATCGTGCTCTTGAACTCTGGAAAGAGCAAAGGAAAGTGGTGAAAAATGCTGTTGACGATTCTATTACCGATGCAGAAGACCGGCTTGCTATGTCTCAGCGTGAGAGTGAAGGCAACCATCTGCGATACATTGAACAGCGGGCTAAGATTGGCGTCGCTCTCAGTGTCATGCCGCTTATAGACCGTTTGCTTCATGAGATGGGGCGCATGGAAACGGAGGAGAACACTGATGGTCGGCGAGCCGAACGTATTCAGTATGTGCGGGAACTTACTGACTGTATTGGTGAATACAACACCATGCTTACCCAATGGATTCAGCTGCGTCAGGGGGAAGTGCGTCTGAATATAACTACTTTCCCGGTGATGTGGCTCTTCGAGTTGCTTTCGGGCAATCGTTCTTCTTTTGCCCGAAAGGGCATAAAATTGGTGGTCAACCCTACGACCTGTCTTGTTAAGGCAGACCGTGTGCTCACACTATTCATGCTCAATACCATTGCCGACAATGCAAGAAAGTTTACTCCATCTGGAGGCCAAGTTGTAGTCAGTGCTCACCCTGCAGACGATAGTGTCGAAATTTCCGTGCAAGACACCGGATGCGGCATGACGGAGGCACAGTGCAAGTCTCTTTTCGACCACAAGTCTATTGCAGACCAAAGTGATGCCACCGCGGAAGTGCGTCCACACGGCTTCGGATTGATGAATTGCAAGGGCATCATTGAGAAATACAAGAAGACGAGCAGCATTTTCAAGTCTTGTTCTATCGGTGTGGATAGCAGAGTGGGAGAGGGCACTCGCATATTCTTCCGTCTGCCCAAGGGGGTGGCACGTATGGTCGTCACGCTTGTCTTGCTTGTTTCCTCCAACAGCGTGTCGTTGGGTCAGAATCTCTTCGCTGACGAACCACGGGATACGGATTTGTTCCTTCCTCCTGTAGAAGAGCGAATACCAGTGCATCTTGACACCAGGCAACAAAGGCTTTTCCAATCCATGTTACATACGGCGAGCAACTATTCCGACAGCGCTTACCAGGCCAATCTTACAGCCCGTTACGCCGATTGTGTGACGTTTGCCGACAGTTGCCGCAAGTATCTCAATGCTGCCTATCACGTTATCTTGCCCCAAGGAAAAGACGTTATGCTCCGGATTGCGGGACTTTCGCACTTGCCGGCAGAGATTGTATGGCTGCACCAGGGATTGCCTATAGACTTCGGCACCATTCTCGAGATACGTAACGAGACGGCCGTGGCGGCGCTTGCCCTTCACGACATGCCGCTCTATGAGTACAACAACAAGGCATACACCCAACTTTTCAAAGAGAAGTCTGCCGACCGTTCTTTGGGCGAATATTGCTACAAGATGAAACGGTCTGAAACCAATAAGGGCGTGGCGGTTGTCTTGCTTGTCATCCTTCTCATCCTGCTTTTTCCTGCATACTATCTACTTTATTTCCGCCACAGGCTCTACTATCGGTTCTATGTGGAGAGGATGAAGGGCGTAAACGACATTCTCGCCAGTTCACAGCCAGACAAGGACAAACTTGTCGCCCTTGAACACATTGATTTCTCCCGTTATCCCCAATCGCTCCAATCGACAGTTGACGAGGTGCGTGCGGCCCTTACACAAGCCGCTGCCGACGACCTTGCTACCACCGACCAACTCCGGAGAATTGAGGAGGAAACAAAGAAGGCCATTTTTGAGAGTCAGCGGTTCTACACGGCCAACAATGTGCTCGACAACTGCCTGAGCTCTCTCAAGCACGAAACTATGTATTATCCTGCCACCATCCGCCAGCAAATCGACAATCCCTCAGCCGACTATGGTGTCATCAATCAGTTGGGGCACTACTACAAACGTCTTTATTCCCTGTTCCTTAGCCAGGCCATGAGCTTGCTTCAAGCGCCCATGGCCTGTGAATCAGTCCGTTTGTCGGATCTGTTGCCAAGGTTTTCCGTGTGCTCGAAGGGTGGAGATTTGAAACTGATAGGCGATGGCGTGGCAATGAGACAACTGTTCTCCTTGTTGAAACTGCAGAATGCCGGCAATGCGTTGACCGTGGAAGCAGAACAGAAAGACAACTATGTGGCGGTGAAAGTAACCCTTGACAGGTTGACTCTCGACACCACCCAATGCCAGGACCTTTTCAGTCCGCTACGCGACAACATACCCTATTTCATTTGCCGGCAAATAGTGCGCGACAATGGTGAGCAGACCAACCGCCGTTCTTGCGGCATCACGGAAAGTCCGTCTCCCGATGGAGGAACTTGCTTTATGGTTATGCTTGCAGCAGCCGGCACAACCCATAAACAGAACACAATATAACAAGATCAATAAATAATTATGGATAAATTCAATATTCTTATCGTGGAAGACGTTCCCTTGGAGCTTAAAGGCACCGAGGGCATAGTGAAGACCGACATACCCGAAGCACAAATCATCGGCACGGCCGACAGTGAACCCGCCTATTGGCGACTACTCAAGCAGCAGTTGCCCGACTTGGTGCTGCTCGACCTCGGGCTGGGAGGTTCCACAACAGTAGGGGTGGAGATATGTCGCCAGACCAAGCAGCTACATCCCAAGCTCAAGGTGCTCATTTTCACGGGCGAGATTCTCAATGAGAAACTATGGGTCGACGTGCTCGATGCAGGCGCCGACGGCATCATTCTCAAGAGCGGTGAGATGCTCACTCGAGGTGATGTGGAAAGTGTGATGAGCGGCAAGCGACTGGTGTTCAACCAGCCTATTCTTGAGAAAATCGTGGAGCGATTTAAACGGAGCGTGGGCAAGGAACTCATGCACCAGGATGCACTCATCGACTATGAGATAGACGAATACGACGAGCGGTTGCTCCGTCATCTTGCCTTGGGCTACACCAAGGAGCAGATAGCAGCCCTCAAGGGGATGCCTTTTGGCGTGAAGAGTCTGGAGAAACGGCAGAACGAATTGGTGCAGAAATTCTTTCCCACTGGAAATGGCGGAGCATCTGTCAATGCCACCCGACTGGTGACCCGGGCATTGGAACTTCGCATCATCAATCTCGACAATCTGGTGGCGGATGAAGACTAACAGATTTTTGGGTCGGTTGGCACTCGCCATCGTGGCAGCACAGCTTTTGCTGATGCTCGTCACTTGGGTGGTCACGGCAGCATTGCCGCAGTTGCCGGTGCGCTCGTTGCTTTCGGCAGAGGCGTTGCGGTGGCTGTTTGGCCAGTTCACATCCAACCTTTTGTCGCCCATTCTCGTTTGGTTGTTGCTTGCCTTCATGGCAGCGGGGACTGTCCGTGCCAGCGGTTTCGGCAGTGCGGTTGTCACGTTGTGTTCCCGCCGGAGTCTGCTCTTTCGACAAACTTTGGGGCTGTGGCTGGTGGCTTTTGAGTTGCTGGCTTTCGTGGTGGTCACGTTGCTTCTCACTTGTGTGCCCCATGCTATTCTGTTGAGTGTCACAGGACATCTGTTCCCGAGCAGTTTCAGTCGTGGTCTTCTTCCTATGCTTGCAGCAATGCTCATTGTCATGTCTTTGTCCTATGGTGTGGCGAGCGGCACATTGAGCACTTTGGGTCATGTGCATGCTGCCTGCACCCAAGGACTTCGTAGAATGGCTGTCTATATGCCAGTCTACATCCTTCTTGTTCAGTTCTACTATTCCTTGGCTTTCGTCTTCTTTTGGGAGTGAGATGAAAGTCCCCGTTTCATATCGTCTTCTCCGAGGCTTAAAGTCTGTTCGTGTGCCGTTGGTGTTGTGTTAGTCTGGCTTCAGCGATGCGTCACCATATCTTTAGCGATGCGTTAGTGTGCCATTAACGAAATGCTACCATGCCGTTAAAGACGAGTTACCTTTCCTTTATGGCTCTTGAGGTGAGAGCACATAGCTGTTACAATGTCGATAAAAGAAACATCCGGAAAGACTTCCTTACATGAAAGTCTTTCCGGATGAATGTGCTTAAAAAGGTTCAGCTAAGTTTATTTGTCTTCGTATGTCACGGTTATCTTGGTTGGATACATGCCTGCATCCGCTGCAGTTTGGGTCATGTCAATGGTCAGAACGTTATTTGTGAAAGTGGTGTTCATGTTCACGTCTACCCACACGTCTTCACCTTTTTCGTTCATGGTGTATGCCTTGGCGGTGGATGGGAACATCTTTGAGCCCATTACAGTCTGGTTGAGCAGCATGCCGATAAGCACGTCTTCGCCTTGAAGCATGTAACTAAACAAGTTGACAAAGTAGCAGGGATCTATTGAATAAGGAACTGCGCTGATTTTGCTGAAAGCAAAGCCCATCTCGCCACCCAGGTCGAATGACTCCAGATTGCCGTCGGCATTATAGGTGTTGCTTGTGAGTTGCATGCCCTGGAACAGTTTGCTGTTTGAGTTCAGCACCGAAACAAGCTTGTTGCCGTTGTAAGTCCATGTGTTGGTTTTTTCCGTATCGTCGTAAGGAGCGCATGGAGTAGAGGTCTTAATCTTGCCATTCTCCATAGTGAATGTCATCATAGCATCGCAAATAGGGCTTTGTGTGACAATCTCGTATGTGTTTTCACCTGTCGCGTTGTAAGTGAAATTCCAATTGGTTCCGGCGTCGGAAGTTATGGCTTTCAATTTTCCATCCATACCGTCGTACTCGAAGTTCAGCGTTAATTTCTCTACACCGAGCATGGCAACCATAGGATTTTCATATACGATTGACTTGATGCGGCGAGCCTTGACAATGGTAACTGTTCCGAGAAGCCATTTGTTTTCACCACGACAGATATATGCTTCATATTGTCCTTCTGTCATATCACCCTTAGGTACTTCAAACTGCAATCCGTCGGAAGTAATGGTGCCAAGACCTGCAGAGATACCCAAAGTTGGGTCGTCTACGGGAGTGAAATCCACATGGTCACCTTCTTCGAAGCCAGAACCTTCCAGAATGTAGGTTTGGCCCATGCAGAGCACTTCAGGCATCTTGGGTGAGATGATGGGATTGGCAGGATCTGTCAGCGTTATGGTGCCGATGGTCCACTGCTGGTCTCCTTGTTTGAGGATGACGCTTGTCTCGCCGGCACGCACGGTGTAGGGAATGGTGAACGTGGCGCCGTTAGCCGTCATCTTGGCATTCACGTCATAATAGTTGTCGTACTGGCAAAGCTGCAGGGTCATGCCTGAGGCAAAACCTGAGCCCTGGATTGTCTGCTCTGTGCCTATGGCAGCGGTGGTCGGAACCACGATGTTGCTGATGGGCGAATTAGAATTGCCGTCGTCGTCGGACGAGCATGCTGTGAATGTGACCATGGCACAAAGTAACAGCATCATTGAAATCAACTTCTTCATAGATTACTTGTTTTTTGTTGATGAAAAATAAATTGTTATTAACTCTCTCTGTATATTTTACAGCTCTTTCAGACTGTTCAATATCTTTTCTGTGTCCTCGCTCGACGGGCGTGTCATGGTGGCATTGACGATGCGACCGTTGGGGTCGAGCAGGATGAAGTGGGGGATACCTCCTATCTTATAGTCCTTTTGAAACTGTGTGCCAGTGCCGATGTGTAGCTGTGTGCCGCAAAGGGAGCCGCTCTTCACGCGTTGTTCCCACTTGGCTTTGTCCTTATCTATAGAAAGACCGAGGAAGGTGATGTTCTTACCGTGGTATTTCTCGGCGAGTTTCTTCAAATAGGGCAGTTCCTTCTGGCAGGGTCCACACCAGGTTGCCCACATGTCAATGTATACATATTTGCCGCGGAAGTCACGCACACGATACTGCTTGCCGCTGATGTCTGTGCCCAGAAAGTCGGGTGAAGGTTTTCCCACGGCAGCCTTGTCCCACTTGGCGCAGGCTTCCTTGAATTGCTTGTTGAGCACGGACGAGGTGACATAGGCATAGTAGAGGTTTTCCAGGTCCGTGATGTTGTCCGTGCCGTTACCCTCTACGTAGGTGAAGGCAAGGAAGTGGATGAGCGACTCGCGCACCTTCTCACTCTTGAAATTGTCGCCTATGTAGCTCATTTCGGCCAGCGTCTTGGGATACATTTGGCGAATGCCGTGGTTGGCAGAGTCGAATATGTGTGAGGTCTCAATCATGAAGTTGCGGTATTCGTCGAGGTCAGCCAGGTCGTCGTCCTCGCGTACATATTTCTTGACGGTGTCGTAATAGAACTGGTCTGTAACATTCGTGGTGTCACCGGTCATATACATGTGGCTCACGGGATACATGAGCAGGGCATTGGCATAGAAGTAGGTGATTCGCCCTTCCTCCATCTTCTCGAACTTGTCGTCCTTGTTGAACTTGCGCACCTTGAGCAGGCGTATCATGGACGCAGTCTTCTTTTCCACGCTTGTCTTGAAATCATTGAACGATTGCTTGTATGTCTCGTCGGGCAGCCCCATGAGCTGCATGCGTCCCAGGTAGGTGTTCGCCTTCTCGTTACCTCCTTTCACGGTAAAACTGTTCTCGAAGTCGTTGGCGTCAAAGGTTATGTTAACCACGTCGCCTTTCTGCAGATACACGGTGCGGAATTTCTCACCGTAGTACACCTTGGCGTATACGGCATCCAGTCCCTCAATTTCAGCCGTGGCTTTGCCGTCGGCAGAGAGGGGATATTCGTTCACGCTCATGTGGTACACAATGGCCACATTGGCAGCCACAGGATTCTGCACGTTGAAGTTCACTTTGATGTTCTCCTCTGCCTGTATACAGGCTGTGAATAAAAGCAACAGGAGGAGGGGTATGATAGTTCTTTTCATTGTCTGTCTTGTCCTTTTTTAGTTTGTACGTTCGCGATAGGTAGCATCCACTATTTGGGCGAAGCCTGTGTAGAGGGTAGGCGCCACACCACTGAAGTCGCCTTCCTTGGTCATGCCGTTGTAGATGCGGAGTATGCCGCTGCCCTGTTTCTCGCTTCCTACCACAAGGTCGTAGTTGGCTGTTGTTGACGTGCTGCGGTAGATGTTGAACTTCATGCACGTGATGGTTTCGCCGAGGAGTGAAATCTGACGCTCTGCCCGAAGGGGCTTTTCCGAAAGGTCCACGCGATAGATGTTTCCGTCTACGGCGTAGTACATGTAGTTGCGCAGCGAGCTGAAGGCGAAGCACTGTGCACGGTTGATGTCTGTGCACTGGCTAAGGTCGCCATAGTAGGCTTTGCCTATGCCGAATGTGCAGTCGCTGTAAGTGATGAGGTCGCCCAACTGTATGCCGTAGAGATAATACTTGGAGCCGTTGCGCAACACAGTATAGGTGATGCCCATTTTGGCGTTGCCCGGGTCGTAGTTAGTGTTCTCCATATAGACAAAGTCCATGCCCTCTGGATAGTCGGTGAAGGCGGAACCGGTCACCATGTCGCTCCCCTTGCTTCCTATGCATATTTGCTCCATGTCCGGCATGGTCTGCAAGGTGGAAGCATTGAAACCGGCACTCTGAATGAGTGGACAATAGGCCATGAAGCGCTTGTTGGTAGTGTCGTAGAGCAGGTATATGGACACATAGCTCTGTGCACCGATGTTCACGCCAACAGCCGGTGCCACGTCGAAGTCTTTATTGGCAGCAGAACCGAAGAGTCCCTGTATGCCCATGTTTTGTGCATAATGCACCTTGCCGTCGCTCACGAACACGCGGCTAATGCCGTTCTGTTCGCACACCATGCTGCGTGGCGCCACGTCAGGAGACTGTGCCACTTCATACTTGAAGAGATAGTCACGTTGCCAGGCAAAGTTGTTCTTCGACAAGCGGGTAGCGCCATCCTCGGTAAAGAGGTAGAAAGGTGAATCCGTGTATCCACTGTTGGGCTCATACTGTATGGCGAAGGGTCCGTTAAGTTCGGGCATGCCGTTGTCGGAGAGCACGTCACGATATGTTTTGCCAGTCACTTTTGATATGATGTCAAGGCGTGTCTTGCCGTCAGCATCGCAGAGCACCATCCATCCTTCCGATGAAGGGTCGCTCACAGTGAGGGCATAGTTCTTGCGCCAAAAGAGTCCTGTGCTTCGTTCCGTGGCGGTGAAGTAGAGCATGTATTCGCCAGCGTTGAGGCTTACCTCTTGTGAGAGCTTCTTGTAGTGTCCGAGCACGGTCACCTCATTGTCTCCACTGCGATTGATAGCCTTCCATTCATAGTCGTAGGCCGTAGTGTCTGTGATATTGTCGCCCATTGACGGGTCGAGGGTGAGTTGGTCGTGGATGAGCACCGACATGCTGTCTGCCACACCCGTGATAACGGGGTCGTTGAGTTCATGATAGTCATAGTTGCCCTCGTCCTGGGCACAACCGGCACAAAGCACAGCTGCCAGGGTAGTGAGCACTCCACATATATATTTTCTCATAGTTATTGTATTCTGTTTTGTTTTTCATTATTCCACAAACGATAGTGCATTGCCATGGGCGTCAAACGCATCCTTATCGTAACTTTCTCCGTTGTCGCGTTTGGACTTCTGTTCAGTCACGTAGTTGGTCATTTCCGCACAAACGAACGACTGCATGGCAAGGGTCATCTTTGTGTCGTCGTTGAAGTCGGCAGGGTCAACGTTGAGCACCCGGCAGATGAGTTCAAACTTCTGTTGGGTGAAGGTTCCCAATAAGTCTTCCTCCCATGCTTTGGGCTTGGTGGTGAATTGGTCGGTGAAGATGATTCCGTAGCTAATGGTGGTCACGGTGTCGCCGGACGAAGTCACCTCATGATCTACGGGCAACGTAAATTCGGCGTTGGACTGCAGGGTAAGTGTGAGATGTTTCTTCACAGATTTCAAGGCTGTGGTGCGCTTGAGGGTGACCATGTAGTTGAGTGCTGTGGCTCCAGCAGGGAGTGTGGCTGCCTCGGGTAGCGTGTAGTCTGTTCCTTGTGTGGCGTCTGCTGATGTGACATTGATGGATACGTTGCGGTCGTGGTCAGCAGGGCGGCCTAACAACTGGATGACCACAGGCACCTGCATCTCATTTCCCTTTTCGTACACAAAGGTGACGGAGGTAGTGTCTTGCAGAATGTTGGTGTTGCTTCTGTTGTTGAAATACACACCGTTTATGTTTTGGAACTCGTCGGGCGTCTGCTCGCTGCAAGCCGTGAAGGCGAGTGCAGAGAGCGTGCCGATGACGATGTTTCTGATGATAGCTGTTTTCATTGTCTTTATTATTTATGTGCGGTAGGGCTTATCTGTTTTCGGTTTCCGAGTCTGGCATCGGCACCACGAATATCTTGTCGCTCGCCTTGGGATTCTTGCTTGTCGAGGCTGACGTGATTACGTCGGTGTTGAGACGTTTATAAAGGTAGAAAAGCTGTCCCTCGCCATAGAGTTCTCGGATGTATTCGTTCTCAAGCAAGTCTGTGGTGAGCGTCTGCAGTGAAGCCACTCCTCGATTGCGGCGCAGAGTGTTGACAAAACTTACACCGGCTTTGAGGTCGTTGCTTTGGGCTTCAGCGGCAATGAGATACATTTCACCCAAGCGAAGCATGGGCATCATGGTGTTCTGTATACTGCCCGAGGCTGTCATGTCGCGATACTTGTAGAGGTAGCGGTTGCTGCCCGTTGCCACCCAGTTCATGCGGTAACGGTAGTCGTCCTGATAGCCACCGGTAGCGGCTGCTCCGCCATAGATGCGCTTGTCCATAAGATCGTTGTCCATGCGGAACACGTAGTTGGGCAGGCGTGAAGGGTCGAAAAAGCTGGTGAAGAGTTTGCCACGGCTCGTGTTGGTAAGTGCAAAGATAACTTCCGACGAGAAGATTCGGTCGGGGTCGGCAGGCGAACCCGTCACAAGGCTCTTGTCTACGAAGGGGAATACGCCATTGTCGGAGGAACGTATCACGTCTATGGCATACTTGTAGGCATCCGTCTTGTTGCCGATGTACAGGTTGACGCGTGCCAGAAGGGCTTCAACGGCATAGTAGTTGAGGCGCAAAGCCCGGTAGCGCAGAAAGTTGCTGCTGCCGTCTGTGCTGGAATTCATGCGTGTGCCTTCAGTGCGCACGGGGTCGTTGGCGAGCAGCGTACGTGCTTCTTCAAGGTCTGCCACCACATGCTCAGCCACTTGTTTTGCTGTGAGTATATCCTCGGGTGTGTTGGTCTGCTTGTCATAGTAAGGAATGGCTTTCTTGTCGCTATCCTTGGAATAGACGGGACCGAATAGCCGGAGCATGTCGAAGTGGAGCAGGGCACGAAGAGCCAGAGCTTCGCCTTTGATGATATAGTAGTTGCTGCCGGTGAAGATATTCTGATGGTTGTCAATGCTGCCGAGCAGCGTGTTGCAGTTGAGGATGAGGGCATAGGCCTTGTTCCATGTCTGGTCCAGTCGGTCGCGCCAATATTCTGTGCCGTACTCGTAGCTAGCAAGGTCTTTGTAGTTGCCCCACACGCTGTTGTCGGTGCCTATGGCATAGGCACCTCCCATTACCTCAATCATCTCCACGGAAAGTGTCTTTCCGTAGAGTGCATCAGTGTTGAGGTCGATGTAGATGCCGTTGAGCATCTTCTGATAGCCTTCTTCAGACTGTTGCAGTTCTCCTTCCGAGATCTGGTCGTAAGGCTTCACTTCCAACCAGTTGTCGCACGAGGAGAGGAGCGTGCAACATGCTATAGCGATGATAAATAATTTCTTTTTCATTGTCTTCATTTTGGGGTTAGAATGTTGCGCCTATGGAGAATGACACGGTGCGGGCAAATGGATAATCAATGCCTCGTTCAGCCTTGACGGTCGACCAACGGAATATGTCGTTCATATTGGCTTGTACCGAGAGAGCCTGCATGCCAAGTTTCTTGGCGATGGTGAGCGGAAACTCGTAGCCAATGTTCAGACTCTCGAGGGTGAGGGTGTTGTCGTCCATCACGAAGCGTGACGACTTGTCGGTCTTTTGTACCATCGAGATTCCCTTGAACTGTGCGTTGCGGTTGTTGATGCTCCATCGGTTATAGAGAGCACGTCGGTCTTGGTTGTTGTATACGTCTGCCGTGCCGATATTCTCAACCTTGTCAAACAGCGAACTATTGAATTGCTGTCCGCCCATTTGATAGCGGAAATAGCAACTGAAAGTGAAGCCCTTGTAATAGAAGTTGGTGCCAAGCAGTCCTTCTACGTCTGGCTCTGTGTCACCGCATACCACCTCGTCGGCTGTGTCGTAAGTAAACGAGTAAGTACCGTCGCGCTTGATGAAGAGTTCTTTGCCTGTGGCAGGGTCAATGCCTGCCGAGCGTACAGCCCAAATGGCTGTGGGAGAGCCTCCGTCGTAGTAGCGAGTGGTGCTGTGGAGCGAGTTCTTGCCGCTTTCATTGAGCGCGCTGAAAGCATTGCCTATATTTGCATACTCCGACTTGGAGTGGGTGGCGGAGAGTGAGATGTTCCAGTTGATGCGGTGTTCGGGCATATAAATAGGTGAGAATTTTACCGTGGCCTCCCAACCTCGAGTCTTCTGCTTGCCTGCATTGAGAGCTTCGCTCGTCACACCCATAGATCCTGGTGTGGTGATGACGGCGAGCAACGGGTCTGTGTTCTTGATGTAATAATCAAGGGTGAGATTCAGACGGTTGCCGAGTGTGGTGATGTCGGCACCAAAGTTGTAGTTGATGGTTTCCTGCCAAGCAAGGTCTTTATTGCCCAAGGCATTGATGACCACACCTGTGCCGAATACATTGCTCATCAGACTATTGAACATATAGGTTGTATATGCTTGATAGGCAGAGAAATTCTGATTACCGGGGTTACCCACAGAAGCGCGGAACTTGAGCATTTGGAAGATGCCGTTCTTCTGCATCCATTCCTCCTTGTGTATGTTCCATCCCAAGCCTACTGACCATGTGGTGCGGAAGCGGTTGTCTGTACCAAACATGGAGGCACTATCGCTACGCAGGTTGAAGTCGAGCAAGTAGCGGTTGTCGTAGGCATATCCGCCGTTGAGGTAGAAACTGGCGGCGTGCTTTACGCTTTCGCTGTATTCCGATTTGCCTCCGTCAGGATAGCTGTTGGCGAATGAGGGAGCGGAGAACTGGTCGTCGGTGAAGCCTGTGGCCGAGTATCCGTAGGTTTTATTGTTTGTATTGCTGAAGTTGAAACCCACTACGGCGTTGACCTGATGCTTTCCGGCAAAGAGGCGACCATAGGTGGCACTCACGTCGCCCTCATAGTAGAGGTATTTCAGTAGCGAGTGGGTGTAAAGTCCCTTTTGGGTAGCCTCCTGGTCGTCGAACTGTGTGTGCTCGGGAGAGAGCCGGGTGTCCTGCGTGTCGTCATATTTTGTGATGCCGAACTTGGCGCGTAAGCGCAGGTCGGTGGTGGCAAACCACTCGGCAATGAAGTTGTTGGTGAATCCGAATTTCTGTCCGCGGTCGTAGTTGTTGAGGTGGGCATTCCACAGCGGATTGCTCACGGGATTGTCGTTGAGACCATCTTCCGGATAGTATAGATACTTGTTAATCTTACCATCAGTGCCATATTTGCGGTAATAGGGGTTGGCATTGGCGTATTCTTCAAACGACACGGCAGGGTCGTTGGTCTCCAGATAATCAATGGTGAGCTTGTTGCTGAACTGGAATTTGCCCGTGCGGTAGATGAGGTCGAGGTTGCCGCCTATGGTCTGCCGGTCGCTGCCTTTCATCACGCCGTTCACGTTGCCGTAGTTCAGTCCGATGCCATAGCGTATGTTCTGTTCTCCGCCTTCGGCATAAATGTTGTGCTTATGTGTGAATCCTGTACGTAAGGGCACACTCAGCCAATACGTGTCAACTCCCTGCTCAATGTCGTGCAGACGTGAGTTCTTGAGGTTGTCGAGCTTGATTTGGTTGAAGGGATCGTTGGTGGTATCCTTATATACGCCAGCCAACTCCTCAAACTGGAGTTTCTCGCGGGCGTTCATCAGATTATAGTCGGAGAGGTCTGCAAAGTCGAGGCTGAAGTCGCCCTTGTATGAAATTTGCAGTTTCCCGTTGGTAGGAGCCTTGGTCTCGATAACTACCACACCGTTGGCAGCCTTTGAACCATAGATGGCTGTTGAGGCGGCATCCTTGAGAAGGGTCACTGATGCCACGCGGTTCATATTGAGGTTCATCACCGTTTCGAGGGTGGTCTCAAAGCCGTCGAGGATGAAAAGCGGCTGGTTAGGGTCTGTGCCGTATTCTTCCTTAAGGCCTGCCACTGATGACTTGCCGCGTATTTCCACGTCGGGTGTCTTGTTGGGGTTGGAACCGGTGAGGTTGTTATCCATAATCTTGAACGAAGGGTCCAGTGTCTTCAGACTCTGGAGTACGTTTTGCGCGCCTACACTCTTGAGTTCTTCGCCTTTGAAAGAAGATGAAGAACCGGTGAAGCTATCCTTGCGACGGCGGTAGATGCCGGTTACCACTACGTCCTTGATGTCGAGAGCGTCCGACTTCATTACCACGCGCTGGAAAGCATGGAGGTTCTTGCCGTCATATTTCATCACGGCTTTCTTGTATCCGATAAAGGAGAACACAATATTACACTTGCCTTGAACGGCAAGTGTGAAATGGCCGTCGACGTCGGTCGTCACGCCATTGGTGGTGCCTTCCACCATCACGGTCACGCCCACCATGGGTTGGTTGTCGGTCCCGTCGATTACTTTACCCTGAATCACATTCTTGTTGGCCGTGGCTTGAATGGTGTCGTTGACCACAGTGGCTTGTGCCACACTGCAAGCGCACACCAAGCATCCTGCCAATGCCCAACGCCATACGCGTGGGTGTAGTTTGTCAATATGCATAACTTTGTTTCTAAAA
>ULUS01026044.1_pt1 | contig 37197 bp, 24 predicted proteins | sample 1958761 | NCBI WGS metagenome assembly ULUS01 (sample SAMEA4835767, study PRJEB28245) | human gut metagenome | biome: gut microbiome; material: fecal sample | place: Denmark | collected 2008
TGGGTAACAACCCAATGGTAGGTGCTACTGTAGCTATCGCCGTTGCTATCGACCTCGCTTTGAACAAGAAGTAATTCTTAGAATTCAGAGATAAACTTGAAGGCGGATTTCCAATCGGAAGTCCGCCTTCTTTCGTTTCCTAATAGGTATCTACGTGCAATTTCCCGTTTTCCAACGAAACCTTCATCTTCTTCATCTTGTTGAGGATGTTGATAGCATAATGAATGTCCTTATCTCTACGCATCACGAAGTGCATCCTCTTGTCTAGAAGACGACTATCGTGGCAAACAATCGGAACATTGTATGACGAACTGATTTGTTGCAAGATGTCATCGAGCGAAGAATTGTCGAAGAAGAGATAACCATCACGCCATGCCACATACTGCATCGTATCTGCCTCACACACATTGATGTTGTCATTGCACAACTGCACCTGCTGCCCTGGTCGCAGCATCACCTTCTGCTTGCTCTTTGTATTGGCAAACTGCACGCTACCATTGACCAGCGTCACCTTCACCATCTTCTCATCAAAGGTATTCACGTCAAATTCCGTACCTGTCACCAAGGTCTCTGAGTTTTTTGTCTCTACGATGAAAGGATGTTCCGGGTCCTTATGCACCTTGAAGTAGGCTTCGCCTATCACTTTAACTCTACGCTCGTAACTATCAAACTCTTTGGGGTATACGAGTTTGCTATCAGGATGCAAGAAGACGGTGCTTCCATCGGGCAGTACCACCTTGCATTGCTGTCCCCTATCCACATTCAGCAGCACTGTATCCGTCTTTGAGAAATAAGTCTCAATATCCTTGGAGGTAATCTGCTTCTCATGAGTAATGGCATCAGACTCGGTAGAAATCAACTTACCATCTGACTGATGATGAGTAGCAGAAGCAACGAATCCCTCGTCACTCACGTTGAGTACCGTATTTCCAGCCTTGCCGAAAGGATAGAAAATAGCCACGATAGCCGAAGCTGCGGCAACGCCTGCCAATGCTTTCACCCACAGCGAACGAACGAGCGGCTTCTTAGCTTTCGCCTGTACCCCCATCCGAGGGTGTCGCCGACGGAAAGCATCAAGCCTAGCCTCAACATCATCAGAGGTCAGATGCTCATCACGTAGGGAATGGGCACCCAAGAGGACATCTTCCACAAGTTGGGAGACATCTTCCTTCTCGAAAGCCCTTCGCTGATCTTTTGTCAGTGACTTGCCATCTTCTAATATATCTAAGATTTCCTCTTTATTCATGTTTAATTACCATTTAACTACTATTGGAACGATTTAAACAAAAAATAGGTTATGGCATTTTCGTTTTTTTAACCATCTTGCCCACCCCTACTTTCTCTGATGAGTTTCAAAGCCCTCACGATATGTTTCTTGATGGTGCTCAGGCTCACATGGAGTTGCTCGGCAGCCTCCGCATATTTCATATGCTCCACAAAGCATAGGGAGAAGATGGTGCGGGTGGTCTCAGGAAGCATCTCTATCGTCTGCTTGATGATGGCTTCTCTCTCTTCCATTTCCAAGAGACGTTCGGTGGAATCAAAACGCTCGGCAAGAGCTAGGGTGAAAATCTCGTATTTCTTACGGGTTTTCTTGCGCCGTAGGAAATCCACACATTTATGACGGAGATTGGTGTAAAGATAAGAGCGTACTGCCTCTTGGCGAATATCTTGAAAATGCAACCACACATCTTCATAGACATCATTCACCAAATCATGACAGTCATCTATATCATCTATAAATCGACGAGCGAAAACAAAGAGCTGAGCGTAGTACTCTCTAAATATATGGTCAAACTCCTCTTGATGCTCCATTCTTATCTTAACCTTATTGTCTTAAATGATTCAGTTTGCAAAATTACGAAAATTATTTGCGATATGCGAATAAAAAGCGCATAAAATTGAAAATATGACAAAAAAATCACGTTTTTTTGAATAAAGCGTAACCTTTTCGCCCCGTTCTGCGTTGAAACTTATAAATAACGTTAGTAAATGAGAACAGAATAGAAGTAAAATAAAACAATAAAACTGTAAGTTTATGGCAAAAAGCAGACTGTTTGCATTGTTGCTTGCCGCCAGTCTGGGACTGACACCGTCATACGCCCAGATTCGCAAGAAGCTGACAATGAACTTTAAGCAGGAGGAGCTATCTTCTGCGCTGAGAAAGCTAGAGAAAGTAAGTGGTTACAAGATTTTGTTTTCCTTCGAGGATGTCGAGGGATACAAAATCAATGGCTCAGTGAAAGACCAGGAGTTCGAGGGTGTCCTACAGATGCTCTTGAACGGCAAGCCCTTGGTCTATTCCAAGGAAGGCAACCTTGTAAACGTTACTTTGCGTGAGCACAAGGAAGCATACGACGACAACCGCAGCGGCATCACGGGTACCGTCATCTCGTCCGAGGATGGTCTGCCTGTCATCGGTGCAACCATCAGAATCATGGGCACGAAAGATGTCACCGTGACCGATGTCAATGGTAAGTTCTCATTCAACAAATGGCCTCGTGGCGCACGACTCGTCATCTCTTCCATCGGCATGCAACAGCTGAACGTGCGTGCCACTTCCAACATGCGCATCGTGCTCAATCCGGATGCAAAAGCCGTAGAGGAAGTGGTGGTCAACGGTACCTTTACCCGTAAGGCAAATACCTTTACCGGTGCCGTGACAACCGTCAAGGGCGACGACCTCCAACGTGTCGGCAACTCCAACGTGCTTCAGAGCCTCAAGAACATCGACCCATCTTTCATGCAGATAGAGAACCTGAGCGCCGGTAGCAACCCGAATGCCTTGCCAGACTTCCAGATGCGTGGTGCATCCACCATCTCCAGCGTACAAGGCGAATATGCCTCCAGCGCTAACCAACCGCTCTTCATCCTTGATGGTTTCGAAACGGAGCTGACCAAGATTCTCGACCTCGACATGAACCAGGTGGAGAGCATCACCTCCCTTAAGGATGCCACTGCCAAGGCCATCTATGGTGCGAAGGCTGCCAATGGTGTCATCGTCATCGAGACCAAGCGACCGGAACAGGGCAAGATGCGCATCACCTATACGGGTGGCATCGACCTCGAAGTGCCAGACCTCAGTAGTTACGACCTCTGTAACTCCATGGAGAAACTACAGGTAGAAAAGATGGCGGGGCTCTTCTCCAGCGACAATGCCGTGACACAGATCGAACTCGACCAGACATACGCCAACAAACTTAGAGATGTATTGCGTGGCATTGATACCGACTGGCTCGCTCAACCTGTCCACACAGGAGTAGGCCACAAGCACTCCCTCTATCTCGAAGGCGGTCAGCATAGTCTGCAATATGGTGTCAACCTCTCTTATAACAATATCGAGGGAGCGATGAAAGGCAGCAATCGTAACACCTTCTCTGGTGGAGTCACCTTGGCTTATCGCCTGAAGAACTTGATCTTCCGCAATAAACTCACCATCGACTACAACAGTAGCAACAATTCCCCATACGGTTCCTTCTCCAACTACTACAGAATGAACCCTTATAGCCGCATCTATGATGACAAGGGCAACCTGATCAAGGCATACGCCTACACCAACAACGCTGGTCAGGTGGGCGACTACTACAATCCGCTCTACAATACTACTCTCAACACGATAGACAACTCCACCTACACGACCATCACCAACAACTTCTACTTGGAATGGCAGATCAACCAGAGCTGGAGAATGACAGGCAAGTTTGGCATCATCCGCAAGACAACCACCAGCGATGTCTTCAAACCAGCCAACCATACCGACTTCGTCTCCATGACCGACGTATTTCGCAAGGGAAGCTATGACCAGTCCAACGGAAAATATACCGACATCAATGCCGAGTTGGGTGCGCAATTCTCCAAGCAGATAGGCAAGCACCTCATCTTCAGCAATGCCCAGTTGAGTATGACAAACAACAGTTACTCCAACGTAGGCATAGCAGCCGAAGGTTTCCCTAACGACTTCATGGACGACATCACCTTCGCCGTACAGTATGCCAAAAACAGCCGACCTACGGGTACGGAGGGCATCTCTCGCAACTGCGGTGGATTGCTCAGCGTCAACTATTCCTACGATGAGCGTTACCTCTTCGATGCCAACTATCGTCTCACCGGTTCTTCCGAGACAGGTAGCAACAACCGATGGGGTTCCTTCTGGTCTGTCGGAGGCGGTTGGAACATCCACAATGAGAAGTTCATCAAGAAGTTGGGCTTCATCGACCGACTGAAACTTCGTGCCTCCTTCGGATACACCGGTAGCCAAGGTTTCAGTTCCTACGATGCGATGGCTACCTTCATGTATTACAATGGTTCGTCTTACAATGGCTACATCGGCTCTTACGTCAAGGGACTTGCCAATGAGAACCTACACTGGCAGGAGAAATATGACAGCAACATCGGTCTCGACTTCAACTTCTTCAAGAACCGTCTCTCCGGTCGCTTCGACTACTACGTGGCAAATACCAAGGGAATGATCACCAATGTCACCGTGCCGGGTACCACAGGTTTCTCCACCTACGTAGATAACCTCGGCGAGACACAGAACAAGGGTATCGAGCTTTACCTCAACTACCGTGTGTTCTCCTCCAACAAGGGACGTGACTATATCAATATCTTCGCCAATATGGCACACAACAAGAACAAGTTGAAGAAAATCTCCAACTCCCTACGTGCCTGGAACGACGAGCAAGACAAGAACATGCTGAAGAACAACACCACCACACCTTCGGTCAAGTATTACGAGGGATGTTCCATGACCGCCATCTGGGCTGTGCCATCCCTTGGCATCGACCCACAAAACGGAAAGGAAATCTTCGTCAAGAAGGATGGTTCGGTGACCTACGACTACGACATCGCCGACCAGGTGGTATGTGGTGACACCCAACCTAAGTACAATGGCAACTTCGGTGTGAATGGCGAGATCAATGGATGGGGATTCAATATCAGTGCCTCCTATCGTTGGGGCGGTCAGATTTACAATTCCACCCTCGTTGACAAGGTAGAGAATGCCTCACTCCAGTACAATGTCGATCGTCGAGTATATAGCGACCGTTGGCAGAAGCCAGGCGACATGGCACTCTACAAGGCCATCAGCGACCAGAGCGTCACCTACCCTACCTCACGTTTCGTACAAGACTACAGTCTCTTCACGATGGCATCCATCACGTTGTACTACGACTTCCGCAACTGCAAGTTCGTGCGCAACTCCTTCCTGGAGCGTCTGAAGATCAGTGCTTACACCAACGACCTCTTCACCATCTCATCCGTGAAGACCGAGCGTGGTACCACCTATCCATTCGCACGTACCTTCTCGCTCTCGGCACAGGTTACTTTCTAATAAATAATGTATAACAAGATATAGGATTATGAACAAGACATTCAGAAATATCATATACATCGCCCTGACTCTCGTGGCACTCACCTCTTGCAACGACTGGCTCGACGTGAGTCCGAAGTCACAGATTAAGGAGGAAGAGCAATTCAGCAGAGAGGGCGGATACAAAGACCAGCTCACGGGTGTATATACTGCCATGAGCAGCACCTCGATGTATGGTCTCAACATGGGAATCGGCTTCACCGAGGTCCTCTCGCAAAACTATGACGTGGATGGCAATGGCGACTGGCGATATGCCTCACAGTACGACTACTCGCAGAGCAGCGTGGAGAGTACCATCAACACCATCTGGAACAGTACCTACAATGCCATCGCCAACCTCAACATCATGATACGCAATATCGACAAGGCGGATTCCACTCGCTTCTCTGAGAACAACTATTACGTATATCGTGGCGAGGCATACGGACTCCGTGCCTTCCTCCACTTCGACCTGATGCGCCTCTTCGCTTGTGCGCCAGCCATGGACAACAATGCCAAGGGAGTGCCATACGTGACGGAATACACCACACAGGTAACCAGTCAGAAGACCGTGGGCGAGACTATGCAACTCATCGTCAACGACCTGCTCACCGCCCGTGAGGACCTCAAGCACGACTCCCTCAGAATTGGTTCGAGCCCATATTACGAGCGCAGTAGCCGTGTGCCATACTTCAACTATTATGCAGCCACCCTCACCCTGGCGAGAGCCTACCTCTGGATGGGTGACAAGGTGAACGCCCTGAAATATGCACAGGAAATCATCAACACGAATGAATCGGATGCCCCAAGCAGTCCTTTCTATTTCGTTGACCCGACCTCGATGCAGAGCAGCAAACTCAACGAGGTTGATATGTCGTTCAGTAGCGAGCACATCTTTCACCTCGTCATCAATGACTGGGAAGACACTGCCAACAAGTATTTCACCTCCAAGGGAGGTACCTCTGCCCTCACGCCTTCCGAGACCAAGGCACAGGAAATTTACGAGTTGGGCAAGGGCTATGGCAACGACTGGCGATACCTCAAGGGATATGAGCAGGACGGCAGCCAGCGATACATGTGCAAGCTATGGTATGTGGAAGGCAGCAGCTACAACAACCTTTATCCGATGCTCCGATTAAGCGAGGCTTATTACATCGCCGCCGAATGCCTGAAGGACAGCGACCCAGATCAAGCCGTCGAGTTGCTCAACAAGGTAAGGAAGGCACGCAACCTGAGCCTCTTCCCACTCGACTATACCACCATGACCTCAGACGACATCCAAAACGAGATTTACAAGGAATATCGCAAGGAGTTTGTGGGCGAAGGCGGTCAACTCTTCTTCTACTACAAGCGTCTGAACGCCTCCGAGATCAAGGGTGCAAGCGTACGACCAAGCAAGAACGTCTATGTATTGCCAGTACCAAGCAGCGACCAGGAGTTTGGAGGCTATGAGAACTAAATGGAAGTGAAGAACGAAGAGTGAAGAACGAAGAACGAAGAATTCTATAGCTTAAAGTTTCACATAACATATTAATGATAAGAGAATGAAAATGAAAAATATATATTATCTGATTCTGATGGCAGTGGCGATGCTCAGCTTCGCCAGTTGCTCTGACGATGACTTCCTATACCAAGACCAGGCGAGAGTAAGACTCGTAGGGCCGAAGAACTACACATCGGGCACCGACTCGCTCAATTTCTCGTTTGCCACCTATACGGAGGAGACAACCGAAATGAGCATGGACATTGACGTATGCGTGATGGGACCAGTGGCAGACCATGACCGTACTGCCAACGTGGCAATAGATGAATCCCTATCGACCGCCACCTCAGATCTTTATGTTCTCCCGACTAGCGTAGTCATCAAGGCTGGCGAAAGCAAGGGCATCCTCCCCATCACCATGAAGAGAGCAGCCCTCCTGCAAGAGAAATCCGTAAAGCTCTACATCAAGGTGCAAACATCCGATGACTTCGCACCGGGTGTCAACGAGGAAAACCATATCCTCGTCATCTGGAACGATATGGTATCGAAGCCTACCAACTGGGATGACTTGGAGGAGTTCTTTGGCGAGTACAGCACCACCAAGTACCGTTTCATGATAGCCAATGCAGGCGGCATCACTGGCTTTGACACCGATATGATGTCGTGGGCAGAATTGCAGAGTTACAAGATCAAGTTTGTCAATGCCCTCAACAAGTATAATGAGGAGCACCCCGACTCTCCACTGCGTGACGAGAATGGCGTGCTGGTAACATTCTAGCTTGGCAACGAAACATCCGAAACATCTTAACAAACAAAAATTTCTAGAGACATGAAAAGATTAAGATATATGATCATCGCTTTCATCGCACTGGTAGCAGGGTCTCTCTCCTCCTGCTACAGTGATGAGGGCAACTACGACTACAAGACCGAGGAGGAAGCGGGCGTCATCAAGATTGATACCGTGGGCATCGCCAACCGCATGGCGTTGTCTTACAACCTCAACCCTGGCGACCATATCGAGTTTGAGCCTAATGTCACCTATTCCCATCCTGAGCGTTTGCGCTATCGCTGGTTTGTACTCACCCTTACACAAGGTCGCTACCAATCTGTACAGAATGGCAACATCATGGAGTATCCTCCTGCCGACACCATCGGCTATGCCAAGAAACTCGACTGGACCGTCAATCTGAAACCAGGTTACTATCGCTTCTATATGATGGCGGAGGATTCCATCACGGGCATGCGAGCTTACTATCAGGCTGAGGAACAATACACCATGGTCAATGAGAGTGATAAGGTTTCGGGACTTTGCCTCCTCAGCGAGCGTGAGGGCAACACCACCTTGGAGTTCTACGGCTCACCATTGATGCTCATCTATGGCGACACTTGCATCTACGATGCATACCACAAGCTCAAGAGCACCTACCTGGAGGGCAAGCCTCGCTGGATTCACGGCACACATACGGGCAAGACCTCAAAGGATGGTTATCTCGTAGCCACCGACAAGAATCTCTACCGCATCAACAGCGTAGGTCTCGACATTATGAACGACTGGAGCAACATGTTCTATGACACGCCAGAGAACTTCAATCCAGAGACTTCGTTCTTCACCAACAACTGTGACTTCCTCATCAACGATGGCAAGCTCCATGTGCTCTACGCCAACAAGGCGAACGACCGCAAGTTCTCTGCCCCTATCGCAGGCGACTATGAGGCTGCACCTTATTTAATGTATAGCACTCGTGCATCCTGGCGACCAGTGACAGGAGCCATCAATGCCTACCAGGTGATTTACGATGAGAAGAACAAGCGATTCCGCCCATACTTCAGCAATGGCACTTCCGTCACCGCCTTCAAGGGCACGAATGGCGACGCTTATCTCGATGCCAACAAGCTTCCATCCGATCCGAAGTTTATCTTCAATGGTGGTGGCAATGAAACCTGCTGCATCATGGAAGATGGCAGCGACATCTGGCTCTATCGTTTCCTCTTCTACAATGTCGTGGATGACGGCGACCTCTCCAATGGTGGCGATCGCGCCAAGATCAATCTCAACGGATGCACCGACATCAAGAACGCCAAGCTCTTTGCAGCTTGCACAGGTGGATATGCCTTCTACTATGCCACTGACAATGCCGTGTATTCCTTCTCTACATCTAGCGGACAGAGTACTTCCAACACGCTCTATACCTGTGAGTCGGGCGAGACGGTAACCGCCATCTATGCTTATGGAAGCGCTGGCGGTGGTTGGCCTACCAGCAATTGCATCTTCTGGGTTGCCACGTGGAACGAGAGCAAGAAGGAAGGCAAACTCATCCAGTATGAGGTAGATAACAACTATGGTGTGCCACAAAGTATGTGGGGTCCTATGTTCGGTGCAGGCGACGAGAACCCTGTCATCACCACAGGTTGGGGCAAGATCGTAGGCATGACCTGTCTTGATGCAGAATAAAACTATAAAAAACGATAAATATGAAAAAGAAATTAATGATGACAATGTTTGCCTCTATGGCAGCAATGTCAGTATTGGCTGGCAACTTCAAGGTAAGCGGCAGCATCGCAGGTCTTCCAGACGGAACCAAGTTGATTCTCTCTCCTATGAGCTATGCCAAGGAGAAACCGATTGCTACGACTACCATACAAAATGGCAAGTTTGCCTTCTCTGGCAGCGTTCCTGCACCTATGTGTGTCAACTTGATGGTGGATGAGAGCTATGGTTACATCCAGATGATGGTGGATGACGAGACTGCTACCGTCAACGCTACCGCTACCTCGGACAAGGCACAGGATGGCACACCATACTACCATTATTCTCAAATCAAGTTTGCTGGCTCCCCCCTCACCGACAAGTTCCGTTCCATGAAAGCTGTTCGTGACACGCTCGACGCAGTTCGTGGCAATTTCGAGAAGAAGTATGCCGCCTTATTCAAGGCACAAGAAGAGGCGTACAAGGCTAAGGATAAGGCTAAGCAAGAGGGAATCAAGAACTCGCAGGAGTACAAGGACATGGCAGCTGAGGACACCCAATTCTTCAAGACTGTCGAAGAGAAATTCACTGGGCTTATCCTCAGCAACAAGGACAACTTCTGGGGACCTTTGATGATGATGAATCTCTTCAGCTATGTCACTCCACAGCAACGCCCTCTCTACGACCAGTTCTCCGAGGAGGCTAAGAATTCCTACTATGGCAAGAAGATTTACCAAGAGCTCTACCCTGCCGGACAAGTAGGTCAGAAGGTGCCAGACTTCACCGTGAAGGACGAGGCAGGCAAGACCCACACCTTGGCATCTCTCCTCAAGGGCAAGAAATACATAGTCTTGGACTTCTGGGCTTCATGGTGCGGACCTTGCCGTCGTGAGATCCCTAACGTGAAGAAGCAGTATGCGCTCTACAAGGACAAGGGCCTGCAGGTGGTAAGCATCTCCATCGACAAGGACGCCAATGCTTGGAAGAAGGCGGTCAAGGAAGAGCAATTGCAATGGCCTAACTTCCTCTCTCCAGCCGTAGCCGACCAATACCGTGTCAAGGCAGTACCTACGATGTATCTACTCGATAGCGAGGGCAAGGTAGTAGCCGAGAGCGACGATGCTCGTGGCGAGAAACTTGCCGCCAAGTTGGCAGAGCTTTTCAAGTAAAATTCAATATCCCATCATAAGATTCGCCGCATATCCCCTCACATAGGATATGCGGCGATTTTGTATATCTAGAGGAAAAGACGATGCTAGCCCTTGCCTGTTCCATGACAATACTTGCACTTGCCCGTACCATTGCAAGACTTGCATTTGCCAGACCAATTGCAGGCAGTACATTTTGCCCTATCTCCTCCAGCTGAGTTCCAGCCTGTACCATGGCAGTAACCACACAAGCCAGAGCCACTACAATACGACTTTCTGTTTGAGCCAGTAGGACTACAAGTGCCTGAGCCGGCACAATGCTTACACTTGCCTGTAGATGCCCCACCATGCGAACTATGATTTCCAGACGATGACGATGTTCCTCCAGCACTCGCCACACTGCCCATATCACCAGCCGTAGCCGTTCCGCCTCCCTTGATAGACGAATAGGTACTATATGCTGTACTTGCGACTCCGATGATGGCACCAGCTATCTCAAAGCCTTTCGACCATCTTTCCGAACGTCTCTCCTTTCGAGAGTCCTTAGCCCATTGAAGGTTTTTCGCAATGACACTATCATTGGGTACCAACTCATGAGCCAATTTCAATTTGCGCATACCTTTGCTGTAGTCCTTATTTTCGATATCAATCAATGCGAGATTATTGTACGCCGACGCATACTCAGGATTGATGCTCAAGACACGCTCATAGGTTTTTCTCGCAGCAATCTTGCTATCTTCCTCCTGTTGGATGCCCATATTCACCATATTATAGAGCAACTGCGGGTCGAGGTTGCCTTCCAAGTCTATCCACCCCTTGATGCCCAATGCCGTGACATCAGACTTGCCTTGGCTAAATGGCGACATCGAGTCAAAACAAGGATTGATAAGCTTGGCTCCATTGTAAAGGTAAGCCCCCCAAAGTCCAGACTTGGAAACCAAGAATACCGCATCATCCTTGTCGAGTACCACCTTGTCATAACCTTGTGGCACAATCATCCTTTCATACTCGTCCTTATAACCCAGAGAGTCAGCAGTTCCCACCTTATTATATATAAGTTTCTGACGCCAGTTCTTTGCTATTTTCTCATTAGTGGCAGCAGAAGCCTGATGAATAGCATCCAATAGCTTGTCAAAAGAACCATTGTTCTTCATTTCCTTTGCCTCCTTTGAGGCAGCCCTCCAAGCCTTGTTACTGATAGGAACAGTTATCATCGCCGCTTTCACCTTGTTGTCAATAGGAACCACCACCTTGCCTTGCACGTTGATGGCTCCCCACTTACCATTTTGTTTCACCGCAGCTACCATATCATCAGTAAAGGCATCGGCATCTTCATACTCGAAAGGTATCACCACCTTGCCTTGTTTGTCAATGTACCCCCACTTTCCATTCTTGGAGACAGCCGCCAATCCTTGGTGGAAACCATCAAGATCATCCATCTTGTCGTAAATGGGAGGAATAATGAAACGGTTATACATATCTATAAAACCCGTCTTTCCCGCAACCGACACCATAGCAAGGTTTTCACGGAACTTATTGGCAGCCTTGTCATAATGAGGAGGAATCGCCCAATCTATCTGGTCTGCCTCCGACTTCGAAATCAACACTGAACCGGCCTTTCCAAACCAGTTGATGGCAGTGGAAGTAGTGCCATGAATCGGACTGTTGATGTTTTGCTCCTTAAAAGCATACCCACACTTCTTGGTATAGGGGTGTTTGACGAGATTGAGCTTATAGCTGATCAACTCGTTTTGCGACCATGCATGGGTAGCACAAAACGACAACATCAGCAAGAGAACCCAAGATTTGAACGTTAAATTTCTCATGAGATTTAGCTTTAAATGATGAATTTTCTGCAAAAGTATAAAATTCTGTCGAAATCGGCAAAACTTTGACATAGTTTTTTATCTTACGAATAACAATTTCCATCATGCGAAACAATGATATACAACAAATAAAATGAAAAGAAAACAACAAGAAGAGATTGGAAATCTCCACGGCTCTTTTTTATGGCGTGACAGAGAGTCATAAGTCAACCTTTGTAGATTCCTTTCATTTTTCCTCCTAAAAATTTGGAGGTTACAAATAAAAGTTGTAGCTTTGCAATAAATAAAAATGGCACTATGGCAATCAGACAAAGAGAAAAGCGAATCTATCGCAAGCGCATCCCTTACGGAATGCAAAATTTTGAGGCTATCATCAAGGAAGACTGCTACTATGTAGATAAGACTCCCTTCATCTGGGACGTGGAAGAAGCCAACAAGTATTTCTTCTACATCCGTCCTCGCCGCTTCGGCAAGACGCTCACCATGAACATGCTGGAGCATTACTACGACATCAATAGGAAGGACGACTTTGAGACGCTCTTCGGCAACCTCTATATCGGTCAGAACCCGACTCCGGAGCGCAACTCCTACTTGACCTTGCGCCTCAACTTCGCCGTCATCGTCGGAGGACTTGACGACTACCAGAAAGGTATGGACGCGTATTGCAACATCCAGTTCAACTACTTTGTCGATGTCTATGCCCGCCTCCTGCCAGAAGGCACCAAGGAGGGACTGAATGCGCAAAAGGATGCCATCGCCCAGTTGAACTACCTCTATAACCAGTGCTATAAGGTAGGTCAGAAAATCTATCTCTTCATCGATGAGTACGACCACTTCACCAATCAGATTCTTGCCAACCAAGCTCATGAGGGCAGATACCTGAAACAGACACATGGCGAGGGTTATCTCCGCAAGTTCTTCGATACAGTCAAGGATGCCTCGGTCAACAGTCTCGGACGAGTCTTCGTGACAGGCGTGAGTCCCGTGACGATGGACGACCTCACGAGCGGCTTCAATATTGGCACCAACTACTCGCTGAATCCACGATTCAATGAAATGACTGGATTTACGGAGGAAGAGGTACGAGAGATGCTGGAGTACTATTCTAGTGTATTACCTTTCAATCATACCGTGGACGAGCTCATCCAAGTGATGAAACCTTGGTATGACAACTATTGCTTCGCAGAGGATTCGTATGGTCAAACCACCATGTACAATTCCGTGATGGTGCTCAATTTCCTCTATAATTATATCGATAGAGGTTACCACATCCCGAAGAACATGGTGGAGAGCAATGTGCGCATGGACTACGACAAACTCCGTATGCTCATCCGTCATGACAAGGAGTTTACCCACGATGCCAGCATCATCCAGCAGTTGGTCACCCAGGGATACGTCACGGGCAAGTTGGTGGAGCATTTCCCTGCAGAGCGCATTAATGATCCAGACAACTTTCTGAGCCTTCTCTTCTACTTCGGAATGGTAACGATAGATGGCACTTATGACGGAAAAACAAAATTCATCATTCCTAATGAAGTGGTGCGAGACCAGATTTACACCTATCTACTTGACACCTACAAGGAGAATGATTTGGCTTACGATACATACGGCAAGAGCGGTTTAGAGAGCCAGTTGGCCTACCATGGCGACTACAAGTCCTACTTCGAGTTCATCGCCGAAACCCTTAAGCGTCATTCCTCGCAGCGAGACAAGCAGAAAGGTGAGGCATTCGTGCATGGCTTCACTCTGGCGATGACTTGTCAGAATCAGTTCTATCGCCCTATCTCCGAGCTTGACACCGAGGGAGGATATGCCGACATTTTCCTCTCCCCTCTCTGTGACATCTACAAGGACATGAAGGACTGTTACATCATAGAGTTGAAGTATTGCAAGTCGGGCATCAGCGATGAGCAAGTGCAACATCTATTGGAGACAGCCACCGCACAGGTAAACAGATATGCTGATAGCGATATGGTGAGGGAGGCTGTGAAAACGACCACTCTCCACAAAATTGTCGTGATGTATCGTGGAGCAGAGATGGTTGTTTGCAAGGAAGTGTAAAAAACAAGATAACAAATAGCAGAGCCGTGGAGAAAGGAAATCTCCACGGCTCTGCCATTATCTAGTACCAGATGAAAGAAATATCATAAAAAATGAGGCATGATGAAACATTATCACCTTGATTTTTTGCAACTTCATATTTTTTTGCGTAACTTTGCACCCGAATAGCAAAAATCAACAAAATCGTAAAGCAACGGATTTTTATCAATATTTTATTATGAATAAAAACCATAAGGTATTTATCGGGGGGGGCAATAGTTGCTGCCTATCTGTGTAACCCTATTTTGGGGTACGCTACTGGCTTTTATGAGGCAACAGGACTCTTCCACAAAAAGAAAAAACAAACAGAGAAATCCATCTCTGAGTACGAGAAAATTACAGGCAAAGATTCAGTCAACCTAAAGGGTGTCATCAACATCATACACAAGGGTGACGACTTCTATTTCGAACTGCCCGCCAAATTGATGGGACGTGTATTTTTGGTCTCCAACAAATTGCAGCGGGTTCCCTTGGAACTGAATGAGGCTGGTGTCAACAAGGGCATCAACTACGAGAACCAGTGCATCCGATTCGAATGGGACAAGACACTAAAGAAAGTCAACGTGCGACAGCAACGTCTCACCCCAGAGGTCGATCAGCAGGATGCCATGGCTTCGTCCGTAGCCGACAACTACATCGACCCATTGATAGCTAGTCTCAAAATCGAGGCTGTAGCCAAGGACTCCACCACCGTCTTGGTGAAAGTGAACGACCTCTTCAATGGCAAGAAGAATTGCCTCAATGATGTGTTCAACCTCATCAACCTAGGCACCTCCGCCGATTCCGACCTTTCTCACATCATCGACATCAAGGCTTTCAGCAATAATGTGACTGCTACATCCGAACTCACTACCGTCGTACATGAGGGTAAGAGTAAGACCAATGTGACCGTAGTAGTAAGCAGTTCTTTGGTCCTTTTGCCAGAGCATCCGATGGCTTGCCGAAAGGAGAGCCAGCGAGTGGGCTATTTCACCACCACCCGACTGCAATATGGCGACTCACAACAAGAGTCGGAGCACGTCAACTACATCACCCGATGGCGTTTGGAGCCTAGCGACAAGGAGGCTTACCTCAGAGGTGAGTTGGTGGAACCAGTGAAGCCTATCGTCTTCTACATCGACCCTGCCGTACCACAATTCCTGCGCCCTTATATCAAGTGTGGCATGACCGACTGGAACAAAGCTTTTGAGAAAGCCGGTTTCAAGAATGCCGTACAGGTATATGACATGACCGATAGCATTGCAGCCGATGGCGATGACATGAAATACTCAGTGCTCACCTATGATGCCTCGGAGAAAGCCAACGCCATGGGTCCTTCCGTGATAGACCCTCGCACAGGCGAAATCCTGGAGGCTGACATCATCTGGTGGCACAACGTGAGGTCGCTCCTCAGAGAGTGGATCATGGTACAGACGGGTGCATACAACAAGGCTGCCCAACAATATGAGTTGCCCGACAGTTTGATAGGTGACGCTGCCCGATTCGTAGCCTGCCACGAGGTGGGACACTCCCTTGGTTTGCGCCACAACATGATAGCCTCCAATGCCTACCCTACCGACTCACTTCGCTCCGTAGCCTTCACCGACAAGGTGGGTGGAACAGCAGCCTCCATCATGGACTATGCCCGATTCAACTACGTGGCACAACCTGGCGACGGCATCAAGACTTTCTCTCCTCACATCGGTCCTTACGACCTCATGGCTATAGAATGGGGCTACAGATGGTATCCTGATGAGCACATCGCAGCACCTAAGTTGAATGATTTCTTGTCACAACACAAGGGCAAGGAATATCGCTACAGCGAGGCACAGAGCCAACGTACCGCCATCGACCCTCGTGCCTTGAGCGAAGACTTGGGCGATGATGCCATGAAGTCGGCTCACCTCGGCATCGACAACCTCAAACGTGTGATGCCACACATCGTGGACTGGACACGCACAGGAGAACCGGGACAGACCTACGACAAGGCTTCCAAGCTCTACCAAGGTGTCATCTTCCAGTGGAGCCTGTATCTCTACCACGTGCTCGCCAACGTGGGTGGTATGTATATCGACAACACCACCATCGACGATGGACAGCAAACTTTCACCTTCGTGGAGAAAGACAAGCAGAAGGCAGCCGTGCAATTCTTGCTCGACGAGGTGTTCACCTATCCTAAATGGCTCTTCGGAACCTCACTTTCGCAATACACCTATCTCAACAAGAAGACTCCTCTCGGCGTACAAGAGCAGTCACCAGAATATGCCTTGAAGAACCAGCAGAGCTATATGTTCTGGGATATGCTCGACAACAACCGTCTGGTACGCATGTTTGCCAACGAGCAAGCCAACGGCAAGGAGGCATTCACCGCCATCGAGATGATGGATATGCTCCACAAGCACATCTTCGCCAAGACCATGGCTGGTCAGTCGCTCAGCATCGAGGAGCGAGGATTGCAGAAGAACTTCGTGGATGCCCTCATCACGGCAGCGGCACAGTCGGAAGGTGTGAAGATCAACAAGAAACTCTTCGATGCACCCTCCCACTTCGATGCTCCAGCACTCATCGACGACCCTCAGCATTATTGGTGCCACCAGCAGCTCAGCTCAGCCTCTCGCACCATCGACATGGGTGGTACACAGGCTACACGTGTGAGCGATGCCATCAGTGTGAAACGTGGCGAACTCGTACGCATCCTCAACCTCTTGAAGGGCAAGAGATCGAGTGGCGACACAGTTACCCGATTCCACTACGAGGACGTGATCATGAGAATACAGACCGCACTAGGACAAGAAATCAAATAATATCAAAAGGAATTTTATATGAGAAGATTTTTAACCTTCATGCTCTTCACGCTACTCGTGATGGGCATCTCGGCTCAGGACCGCACCATCACGGGAATCGTGATGGACGGCGACCTCGACAATAGTCCACTGCCTGGGGCTACCGTATCACAGAGTGGTGCCGATGGCAAGGTGTCGCAAGGCACCGTCACCGATTACGATGGAAAGTTCACCCTCAAGGTGTCAGCAGACACCAAGCAGATTTCGGTGAGATACATCGGATATGACACCAAGACCATCCATCTCGTAGCTGGCAAGGACCACTACGAGGTAACGCTATTGCCTGATTCCAAGCAAATCAGCGAGGTGGTAGTGACAGGTTATCAGAAACTCGACCGCCGCAAATTGACCGCCGCCGTCACCACCGTGAAAATCTCGGATGAGAATATCGGTGCTGTCAACAACCTCGACCAAGCCTTGGCTGGTCAGATAGCTGGTCTTTCCTCCGTCACCTCCTCAGGTGCGCCAGGTGCTCCGGTCAAGATTCGCATCCGTGGTACCGCCTCCATGAATGGCACGCAGGAACCTCTCTGGGTGCTCGATGGCATCCCTATGAATGGCACCGACATCCCATCCATGGAAGACCTCAAGGACATCGACAACATCTACCAGACTTCCATCGCTGGTCTCAACCCTTCCGACATCGACAACATCACCGTGCTGAAGGATGCTGCTGCCACCGCCATCTATGGTGCCAGAGCCGCTAATGGTGTCATCGTCATCACCACCAAGAAGGGCAAGGCTGGCAAACCTGTCATCAACTTCAATGGCAAGCTCACCTTCACACCGAAGGCTGACATCGACCGACTCAACTTGCTCAACAGCAACGAGAAAGTCGATCTCGAACTCGGTCTTCTCGCCTCCGACTACACCTACCGACAGAACAAGGGTGGCGTAGCCAACATCCTCAACCAGCTCGGTGAGACCAATGCCTACAAGACAGGTGGATGGAATGCCCTGAGCCAGACAGCGCAAGACCAGATCAACCGTCTGAGAACCATCAACACCGACTGGAACGACATCCTCTTCCGTAATGTGGTGAATCAGGAATACACCCTCAGCCTATCCGGCGGCAGCGAGAAAGCCGACTACTACACCTCGCTCGGTTACACTGATGAGCAAGGTACGGTGAAGGGCGTGGGCAACAACCGCTTCAACATGGTACTGAAGACCAACTATCGCATCAACAACATACTGAAGGTGGGTGCTTCCGTCTTCGCCAACCAGCGCAAGCAGAAGTCATACATGACCGACAGCGACGGATTCACCAACCCCGTGTATTACTCCCGACTCGCCAACCCATACTTCGAGCCATACGATGCCGATGGCAACTACAATTATGACACCAACATACAAGGCAAGGAGACCTCCTCGCTCGACTTCAACATCTTCGAGGAGCGTGCCAACACAGGCGTGGAGCGTAAGGATCGCTCCTTCATGGGCATCCTCGAGGCGGAGCTTCGACTGAGTAGCAGCCTCAAGTTCTCCACTCAGTTCGGCTATCAACAAGACTCCTACTCGCTGAGCAAGTATGCAGGCGAAAATTCCTATGCCATGCGCAAGGAGAAGATGAACGCCAACTACCAGGGCTCCACCTTCCTGCCAGACGGCGGTACCCACAAGACCACCGAGTATCACAGTACCCAGTGGACATGGAAGGCACAGGGCGAGTACAACCACACCTTCGGGGGCATCCACAACATGGAGCTGATGCTCGGTACGGAGGTGAGACACGTGAGCGACAACTCCATCTATAGCGCAGCATACGGCTATGATGCTCGCACCCTCACCACTCAGCCGGTCATCTTCCCTACCCAGAGCTTGGCGGAAGCCTACCCTCTGCACAGAGAGACCGAGACGGAGAACGCCTACGTATCATGGTTTGCCACAGGTTCCTATACCGCACTGGGCAGATACACCGTGGGCGGAAGCATCCGTTTTGATGGTTCCGACGTGTTTGGCGTGGCTAAGAAATATCGCTATCTGCCCCTCTACTCCGTGAGCGCACTCTGGAGAGCCAAGGAGGAGAATTGGCTCCAGGGCGTGAAGTGGATCGACAACCTGAGTATCCGTGCCTCCTACGGTTTGCAGGGTAACATCGACAAGAATACCTCGCCTTATCTCATCGGTACATATAATAAGGTGACGATCCTGCCAGGCAAGGTAGAGGATGTCATCTCTAGCGAGACTGCCCCTAACCCCGACCTGAGATGGGAGAAAACGCAGAACGTGAACATCGGTCTCGATCTCGCCCTCTTCCACAATGTGCTCACCCTCTCGGTGGATTACTACCATCGCCACAGCTCACAGCTCATCGGCAACAAGCAACTGCCTCTGGAGAGCGGCTTCGCCTATACCACCATCAACTGGGCGAGCATGAACAATGATGGTGTAGAGATTGCCATCGGCACTCGCAACATCTACACCAAGAACTTCAAGTGGACCACCAACCTCAACCTGGGCTACAACAAGAACAAGGTGCTGAAGGAGACCGTAGCAGAGAACAGCACCTATCCTGGCAGAGAGGGCTACCCAGTGGGCGCACTCTTCGCCTACAAGACAGCAGGGCTTGATGCAGAGGGCTACCCACTCTACGTCACCAAGGACGGCGAGAAGGTAAGTGCCACTGAGTTCTTCAAGCTCAACGCAGCTGGTGCCAGCACCCTCACTGCCGAGGAGCAACGCAACCTCTACACCTACATGGGCGACACAGACCCTAAGGTATCGGGCGGTTTCATCAACACATTGACTTACAAAGACTGGCAACTGGGCATCAACTTCATCTTCAACCTCGGCATGAAGGTACGTGTACAACCCAACTATCAGCCAGCACTTTACGACCGTGGTCTGAACACCAACCGTGACATCCTCGATCGATGGACTGCTGACAACACCACGGGCAAGTACCCTAAGCTGATGAACAGCAGCGAGCGTCCGAGAGAGTATATCCAGTATAACGAGTACAACACCTACAGCATGCTCGACATGTGGGTGAAGGACTGTAACTATGTACGTCTCCAGAGTCTTCGCCTGGGATATAAGTTGCCAGTGGTTTGGCTTCACAAGATAGGCATCGAGAGTGCATCGCTCTCCCTGGAGGCACGCAACCTCTTCGCCATCGCCAGCAACTATCACAACTATCTCGACCCAGAGACCATGGGCAACCCTTACGCTCAGCCGATGCCAAAGAGTTTCATCTTTGGTGTGAACGTAAACTTCTAAACGAGGATTTCAGAACATATAAACAGAAGACAAAATGATGAAGAAAAGACATATCATCGGAGCCATCGCCCTCTTATTGGGCATGATGTTGACGAGTTGCAACGACTTCCTCGACATCACGCCTACGGGCAAGGTTATTGCTCAGACGGGCAAGGAATACAGGGCCTTGCTCACCTATGAGTACAAGTACTTCCCTGAGGATCGTGGTCTCGCTACCCTGCGTAGTGATGAGATAACGCTCGACAAGGCCTCCATCACTACGGATGACCAAGCCTCCTACCTCGACATCTGGGCTTGGAACGACCTGAACCAGCAGAACACCACCTCGGCTTTCGGTTGGCGTCGCTACTACCATGCCATTTACATCGCCAACTACGTGATGGAGAACAAGGACAAAATCACCGAGGCGACCGCTGCCGAGGTCAACCAGATGGTGGGTGAGGCATACATGATGCGTGCCTACTGCCACTTTCTCTTGGCGAATCTCTATGCCGAGCCTTACAAAACGCAATACGAAGAGTCGCAATGCAACCCTGCCACCACGAGGGGCATCCCATTGCAGTTGAAGGCTAATGTGAACGATGTGCTCTCTTGCAGCAGTCTGGAGACGGTATATCAACAGGTGCTCTCCGACATCGAGGAAGCGAAGAAGTACCTCAACGTGGAGACTTGGGAGGAAGGCTACAACTATCGTTTCAACACCCTCTCGGCTGATGCGCTCAAAGCCAGAGTTTGCCTCTACATGGGCGACTGGCAGGGGGCGCTCGATGCCGCCAAGGTGGTGATCGAGAAGCATGGCGACCTGGAAGACCTCACCAAGAGCAGCTCTAAGTTGCCTAACAACTACCAGTCGGTGGAGAACATCGTTGCCTTGGAGCGAGTGATGACATCAAACTATGCCAGCATCGGCAAGCCGAACAATGACCTCTTGGCAAAGTATCGTGCAGGCGACCAGCGTAAGAGCAAGTACTTCAAGCAGGTAACGGCAAGCTCAGCCAACTTGCTGAAGGGAGGCAAGGATGAGTTGAGATGCTCCTTCCGTTCGGGTGAGGCTTACCTCATCGCAGCAGAAGCTTCTGCAGAACTGGCTGGTGAGCAAGGCGAGGGCTCAGCAAATGAAGCCCTCTTGAACGATGCTCGCACTTATCTGAAAACCCTGATGGCAAAGCGTTACACATCATCACGCTACACGGTATATGCTGCTGAGCTAGACGATATGGACCAAGCAGCATTGCTTCAAGCTATCTACGATGAGCGTGAGTGCGAGCTGGCATTCGAGGGACACCGTTGGTTCGACCTTCGCCGCCTCGACCAACCAGTGATGACCAAGACCTTCCAGGATAACACCTACACGCTGGAGCAAGGCGACTCTCGCTACACCCTCCGCTTCCCTACCGAGGCTGTGGAGGCAAATCCAGGGATAGAGAACTGGGAATGATTTTTTTAAAAAAACACCTTCCCTCCCATAGTGGCGGGGAAGGTTGATATATGTTTTATTCACTTTAACTTTTAAAATCATGAGAAAATTTACTTTGATGTTGTTGTTGGCTGCATCGTTGACAACGAGCGTGAAAGCGCAATCTTCTACATCATGGATGCGAGTAATCACCACCACTACCACCGTGGATGACTTGTACGCCAAAGCCCCATTGGCTATCGATGACAATGGCAATACCTACTTGACAGGTACCTTTACCAAAGATCTAGACTTTGGCAGCAGCTACTTGACGCCTACCGCCACCAGTGCATTCGTGGCAAAATATGATGAAACAGGCAAAGACAAGTGGGCAGCAGGCTTGCTGGGAGCCGCTACCATTACTTCTATCACAACAGATGCAGAGGGATACGTATATTTAGCAGGTGTCTTCGCCGACGCTGTAAACGTAGTAGATAGAGCAGGCCAGACTTACCAGACCATCCATGGTATGGCAGACCAGAAAGAACAGGTATCCGCCTTCATCGTAAAATACGACCAGGATGGTAATGTAAATGGCGTAAAGACCATCATACCAGAGATTGCCAAGACGGATGATAGCTATTTTATACCAGCACCAGTCTTCACTCCTAAGAAAATCCAAATCGTGGGCGACCGCTTGGTTCTCGCCGCTACCTACAAGACAGACTGCAAGATAGACGACAACTTGACCGTGAAAGGTCAGTATGGATTCCAAGATTGGGGCTATACATGGGATGTTGCCACAATGGGTGTCATCTCCCTTTCCAAGGATTTGAAGGATGCCAAGTTGCTTGTCCAGTTGGCAGCAACAGAGGAGACCACAACGATTGGTTATGGTGCAGAAGACATCAACTTCACAGCAGAAGGAAATGACATCACGGTTGGATTCGTGGCATACGGCAATGAGCTTACTTTGAAGAATGACAAGGCATCTTACGCTATCAACGACTTGCACACTTCTCAAGATGGCGAACAAACTCTTTTCAGCCATGCATGGATCTTTACCACGGTTGACAAGAACTTAAATCTCAGCGAGCCTGCCATATACGACACGAACCTATCTGAGAACGAAGCCAAATACAATACCATCGATGCCATGGAGTACTTCGATGGATGCATCTACTTAGCGGGTACATTCAATGAGGTCAATCCTTTCAATGGCAGCTCCTATAAGGGAAGCAATGACGCATATCTCGTTTGTCTGGGTAAAGGTACGCAAAAGGTATGGACTGTTACCAGTGGATACGAGGAGACTGCCAGCACAGAAAACGAGAAGGTGACATGCATTGGTTTCCTTCAAAACAACATTTCTTTGGGTACAATCGTAGAAAATTCCACAACTCGCAAGAACATTTCAGGAAAAGGATACACTTATTCCCCAAGTGGTAACTTTCTTAAGGAGACTGACGATATGGTAGGAAGCATAACCCAAAATGCTGGTCGCGTCGCCTTTCAGCTAAACAATAAGAGACAAAACTCTGAAGCAGAGGAAGAGGGTCAATATCGTGTCAGGTACACTCCAGATGGCAACACCACTGGCATCGCCAATGTCAGCAAGGATGCTACCTCCGACAACAGCAATGCCATCATCTACAACCTCGATGGTGCCCAGGTAGGCAAGGGCAAGGCTGCCCTCAACTCCCTCCAGAAGGGTGTCTATGTCATCAGTAATGGCAATGAGGCTAAGAAGATCATCAAGTAATTCGCATCTCGCAAAATATGTCCCTCGATAAGGGAGGCATATCAACTGCATCATAAGATAGAGCCGTGGAGATTCTCATTCTCTCCACGGCTCTTCTGGTATATTACAGTCGCTGCATCCCCTCCTCGCTGATGACGAGGACGAGGGGCACTTGGCGATGGCGCAACTGACGGATGTAGGTGAGAAGCTGCTCCCTTGCAGGCTGCGTGCGAACGAGGAAGCCGAGATACTGCCACTCTCCTACCGCTATCTTCTCGCCCAGGCGATGGATGCCGTTGGCGGCGGAGAAGAGGGAGTAGGAACGGACGAGGGGATAACTGCCGGGCTTCATGCAAGTCGCCCCGTTCTCCAAGGTATCACAGACTCGGTCGCCATCTATCAGGAGTCTGCCGTGTACCGCCAGGCGAAAACTGATCTCACGCTCTACTCTGATTTCCATCCTTCACCTCCTTTCTCAGATTCGCTTTGCTCTCTTCCTTCAGCGAAGCTTCGCCCCTCACCCATTCCTGATGTTGCGCCAGCCAGACATCCAATTCATCCATGTTTCTCACCTTCAGCAAGCCTTGCAGCTCCGTGGCATCGAAGCAGGGACAAGCCTTGTGTACGCCCGGCAAGTCACGATGGCCGAGCACCCTGTTGATGGTAGGAAACTGCTGGTGCAACTGCACGATGAGTCTCGCCAGCGCCACCTTCTGCTCCAGCGTGCGAGTGTCGGCAGGATTGCCATCCTCATCCAAGCCTCCCTCGTAACAGACCCCGATGCTGTGGGCATTGAAACCCTTGGCATGGGCACCGGGTAGATGCAGGGCACGGGTAGGCTCCACCTTGCCGCTGCGCAGGATATACTCATGGTAGCCGATGTAGCTCCAACGGTTCACTTCCACGTGGTCGTGGTAAAGTTGTTGCACCGAATAGGTTCGGTTGCAACGGGTAGCACTGCAATGCAGCACAATCATGGTTATCATTCTTTTCATAGTCAAATATATTATATAAAACAACTCATGGGCAGAACTGACTTCTGCCATCATTTATACGATGTCAAAATATTTCCGAACCTTCATTTTCACCAGCACCAGGGATTTTTTGCTCCCTGCCTAGGTAAAATTTCATACCTAGTTAGGCGCAAATTTTTACCTAGTTAGGTATAAAATAAAGTGGGGTAAGGAGATGATTTCTCCCTCCCCATTTCGTTTTCGCTTTGTAAACAATTCATACAAACAAAAATGACTCGAAAGATATTATTATGACTCATCTTTCACTTATCCTCATATCATTTCATTCTTCATCACGTCATTGACGCACCGACATAATAAAGTGCTTCATCAATCGACACAGCAAAGTTAGGGAGAAAAATGACAGAGTGCAAGTTATTTAACAGTTAACCCATTTTCCCGAAATGAGAGCAACGTTGCATTCACGGTTGCCCCTCAGTCGAAAGGTTGCATTCACGGGTCCCTAAAGGTTGCAATGAGTGGTATTTGAGGATCACAAGGTTGCATTCACGGTCGAGCGAAAAAAGGCATTTATCTGAATATCTGATAGTTACGAATCGGATTTTCGCCCTATAATATGGATATATTGTATTTTATAAAAACAAATATGGAAAGCTGGGAGGATTTTCGAAAAATTCCGCGAAATTTGGTTATCTCGTGAGACACCTATCGCAGGAGTGATAACTTCTATAACTTTCGTACTTGCGAAAGCTGAGTCAGAAAAAAAATTGAAGAAAATTAGAGAAATGCTTGCGAGTCTCGAATATTTGTTGTACTTTTGTCGCCGAGAAAGCCGAAATCAATGTTTCGAGGTGAGAAAGCTTCGGGGCTGTCGGCTCGATTGATAGGATTTTTACCTAAGCCTGATCAAAAGAGACACGGAAACCTCTTTCAGGTGATTCATAAGAAATCCTGTCCAGACCTTATGTGTCTGTTGAATGAACAACGAAATTCAGCAGGGGCTATGGTTTGGCACAGAATTTTATCTTATGAAAATATGCAAATTAGTTTCCGCATATGCCAAACTCATAGCGATATGACATTGGCGTAATTTGCATCATGGTAGAAAAATTCTCGCCTTTCCTTTTCCCTGCTGATACTTTATAATTATTTAGAAAAGAAAGGAAAAGAAATCCAATGACTAAAAACAATGATGACGAGCAAGTCATCCTAGAGTTTGGCGTTCAGACATTTACGCTAACCGACTACACGAGGTACCAGGAGATGGTCTTGATGCGCATCATCAAGGCGTGCCAGAGCGACATCAGCGATGCCATCACCAGCTACAAGAACAACAACATCCTCGTCTTCTCCAAGGAGGAGAACTCCGAGCAGGTACGTCACAGACGACTGAAATTGCAGCTCCTGGAACCCAACAAGACGCACTACAACAAACTGAAGAAGGCCTTGACCGAGATGTCGAGCAAACGGATTGGCATACCCTATCGCCAGCATTCGACTGCCATCCAGTACATGTGGTTTGACCGTCTCTTCAAGGCATCGTTTTGCCATGTGGGCAAGTACGACTATGTCGATCTCGACATCGAGTTGAAAGTGCTGCGCTTTTACCTGAGCAATCAGATGGGCTACCATCGCATCAGCCTGAAGTCCTACTTCTCGTTCAAGCATTTCGCCTCTCGTCAACTGCTCCGTTTCTACAATGCCTTCTTCTCCCGTACGGGGAGGACGCTGCGACTGGAATTCATCAGCAAGGCTTTCACCGTCAAGGACACGTACAAGACCTATTCGGAAGTGGCGAAGAAGGTGTTGGAGCCGGCTCGCAAGGAGATGGAGCTGCTGTACCAGAACAAGTTGATCGACATCCACTTCAAGTACAAGCCCGACTATGGCATGGGCGATGACCGCACGAAGGAGCCGGAGCGTGTGAAGTTCTTCTTCACCCATGTCGATGACGAGCATCCGCAAGGGGCGCGACTGGAGAAGTTGACCAGCTACCAGGAGTGCGTGCGTGTGTCGCTGAAGATAGTATGGGGCTTGGACGAGCGAGTGGCTGCCGACCTCGCCCAGCGCATCAAGTATGCGATGCTGCCTGAGGTGTCGGAGTTTTTCAACCATGAGAGCGACTACCGCCGCAAGTTGGAGTCGCAAGGCAGGTCGCTCAGGAATCCCGCCGGCTTCATGCGCAACGCCCTGATACGCTTCCTGGAGAAATGGGAAGAGGAGTACGAGGGGGAATAATAATAATAATAATAATAATTAATAAATAATAAATTACGTGTGAGGAGTTATTGAATCTCCTCACACGTTACCATATCGATACCACGATAAATCACGACTAGCTTATGCAATGTCGTGGTCTTGACAGAATCTCTTACGATGTCGCTGCCGGCATAGCGACTTACCTGTGACGAAGCCTCATCAAAGAGTTTCTTCACTTGCTCATTGGAACTGTGCCACTGAGCCCTTCTCCTTTTGCAATCCCTCCTTGGTATCAGGTGGCAACGCCTCCTTCTCGCTCTCCCACTACGACGAGACGGCATGGTGTGGCGGAAGCAGAACCCCCCGAAAGACTATCTGGGATAACAATACTCACTGGTATGATCTACAAACACTTGTCCACCTTCCATTCGTTAATCTGATAGAGATGAGTGGCTGTGCGAGCATGATATTGCGGAAAAACGTGAAAATGTGAGGGAAAAGTTTGGCGCTTTCGGAAAGAAAACGTAACGTTACATTTTTTACAGCAGAGTAGCGTGACAAACCTTGTGGCATCAGGGAAAAAGTTGTATCTTTGCAGCGTCATTCAGAGAGAAACAAGGTACCAAGCGAAATCTATGAAACGACATCGGCGGCAAACTGCCACCGATTATATTACAACCATTTAAACACACATGATTCAATACTATGGGAATTAAAGTTAAAGCTATCGAGAGAAATGTAAACTTCAGCAAGAAAGAGAATGGTGAGAAGGCAGAACCACACTACTTGTTTGTGATGCAGCCAGAGCTGTATAGCAAGTTGGCTGACAACAAGGTAATCGCACAGGCGGCACTCAACTGTGGCATGCCTCCGGCAGCCATGGAGTCTTGCGTCAAGGCCTACACCAAGGCAGTAGCCGACTGGGCAACTGAGGGTCACTCCATCCCTATCCCTGGTCTCGGCACCCTCCGCTTCGGAGTCCGTTCCAAGGCTGTCGAAGATGTGACTGACGTCAAGTCATCCCTCATCACCAGCCGCCGCTTCATCTTCACTCCTTCCACCGAACTGAAGAAGGCCCTCGAAGAGACCTCCATCAGCATCACCTGCTACGACCGCAACGGAAAGATCGTGAAGACCGTCACCTCGGACGACAAGAACGACATCGAGGACCCAGACAAGAAGGACGAGAACGCTGGCGGTGAGCAGGCTGGTGGTTCACAGACCAACCCAGGCGGCAGTTCTGAGGGTGGAGTCAAGGAATACGATTAATAACCTAAAAAATCTGTAAGCTATGAAGAAAAACACATGGAGCAACATCATCCAGTTTTTGATTACTGTCTTGACAGCTGTCGCAACCACATTCGGCTTGAATAGCTGCATGTAACCAAAAACAAATCTTCGAAGATTCGGGGGCGTGGCATTGGCTAGAGGCTGATGGCTCGCCCCTTTTTTCTGTGGGAAAAACTTCGTATTAGTTGCTAGAACGATGCAGGTAGGCTCTGATGGCAAACCAGAAGTATGCCACCAAGATGATGTAACCGACAAAGCATAAGGTGCTGACACTGAAGATGATATAATCGATAGCACAGACGCCACACAAGCCACCAAGATAGAGCACTGCCTCGCCGATGCCCAAACGATGCTTGACCTCATCTATACAAGCCAAGCCGAGTATCAATATCGCCCAAACGGAAGCGAGGAAGAAGCCCAATACCCTAGGCACGGCAAAGGGATTGAGCGTAGGATGGAAATAGAAATGTCGCCACATCTCAGGCATATAGGTCTGGATGGTGGCATAGAAGGCTGCGGAGAGCGACACCATCAAGACCAAGGCGGTAGGATAAGGCGAATCGATGTCATTGAAATGGACGATGCGGGCATTCTTCGTGCGCACCTGGCGCACCAAGTAGGCTACACCGATCAGCACGATGACGACGAGGAAGATGAGCAAGTGAGTATTGCTGAAGGTCATGATAAACTGCGAGATGGGGTCATCGGGCACTACTTTCGGCAGCATCTTGCTCTCGTGTACCCATCCAAACTGATTCTCCTCGGTAGCCAACTGCACCCACACGGAGTCGATGGAGTCTTGCGGTATCATACGAATATCCGACACCACCAACAGGCAGTTCTTCTTCACGGAGAAAGAATCAATCTGAAGATGGTTGACGTACTCCTCCGGCTGTTGCTTGATGAGCACCAGGGAGTCGGTTGCCACCACGAAATTATACTTATTGGTATAATGATGGGTGGAAGAGAAGGAGATGGAGTCGAGCTGCTTATCGCTATACTCCACCAATGCCGCATGCTGCTGGCGCTTGGCGGAATGGCGATGATAGCAACTGCTGAGCATCAAGCAGAAGCCCAGCATAAAACAGAAAATCAGAAAACTATTTTTCTGTCCAGAAAAGCCCACTCCCATCCTTTTCATTTCCATCAGTATTCTCCTTTTCATATTTACAGAAATTAAAGTCAATAACTTAGAGAGCTCATTCCTAGCCCTAAAATTATTGTCTTTAATTCCTTAAACCGAATAAACATTCATCTGGCACTCATTGCAGGCGAACTCCAAGCGGAATCTCTTGCCATCGCCCAAGCGCAGGTAGAGCGGTTCCTTCCAAGTAGGACGCTGTCCACCTCGCTTCACGCAATAGCCGAGCGAATAGCGGATGCAATGACGGCACTGCATGATGAGCGACTCGCCCTGGGCATTGGTCATAAAATGAGGATGCTCACGAGCCACCTTGTCATGCTCCCTGCCTGCCACAAACGAAGCCTCGTCGGTGGCACTCCAGGCCGTAGGCTCCTCCTTGCCAATCTCGAAGGCTGGCGAAGGTTGCTCCAAACCATGGTCCTCGTAATAAGCCTTAGCACTGAAGTTGGCAATATTATATAGGTATGGCCACTTGGCATACTCCGGTGTCCAAACGAGCTGTTGGGCATCAATCAAGTTCTCATTCACCTCTGAGAAACCATAACCATTGTTGAAGATAGTTCTTTCTACCCCCTGATCGTTGGAAGCTTCTATGCGGTCTGCCATCTTCTCCTCCATCTTCTCGATGAGTTCACGGCGAAGAAAAGCGAGAATGCTGTTCGGGATGAAGTAGTTCTCCATGCCATCTTCCAGACGAACCTCCTTACACTCATACTTCGTTTCACCCAACTTGCTCAACTGGGCAATCATGTTCTCTCGCTGGGAACGGCGGGCAGGCTCCAAAGGAAGCTCTCGGAAGAACTCCACCGCCTTCGCCGCCCATCCATCCGACATATAAATCGGCAGGCAGAGCGTAGCCTTGACACCAGAGATAACTCCCTGCTCCGTCTTATCCATCGCTGGCTTGAGCACAATCATCACAGGGATGCGACGCTCGGCGGTAGGATGAGAGAGGATAGCCTCAAACTGGCGGTCGTTGTTGCGATAGAGCGCCATGCCCGGACGGAGATTCTCTGGCATACGGAACGGGAAGAGGCGATTGCCCATCACACGATTGACACGAAATCCCTCCAACTCGTGGTCGTCATTGATGAAACAGAGTCCGTCGCCATTGGCGAAGCTTGCCACCGTAGAGACATTGAAGGAGATGTTGCCTCGTATCTCCTTCACCTTGCCCACATACTCTCCCATCGCCTTCGGTGTGTCGAAGGAAGCTATGTCGGGTTGGCGACCCTTGAGGAAGTAGTTGGTATAGCCACGATTGAAAGTCTTCTTCAGATTTGGCACGAAGGTGTAATCGACATGACCTCTGGAGGCACGGCGATACTGCTTCGGATACATCGCTACCAGCTCATCCAACGCCTGATTGTAGGCAGCCACCACATTCTTCACATAGTTGATGTCCTTCAGTCTGCCCTCTATCTTGAAGGAAGAGGCACCGGCGTCAGCCAACTCCTTGAGATGTCGAATCTGACAGAGGTCCTTGAGCGAGAGCAGGTATCGCTGGTGCTCTATCTCCTCGTCGTTGGAGTCGAGGAGGTCGAACTTCATACGGCAGAACTGGGCGCACTCACCACGGTTGGCTGAGCGACCGAAGCACTTCTCGGAAGCATAGCAAACGCCCGAATAGCTGACGCAGAGGGCACCATGCACGAAGACTTCGAGGGCAAGACCTGGATTCTTGTCAGCGACTGCCTTGATCTCCTCCAAGGAGAGTTCACGAGCCAGGACGACACGACAGAAACCCTGATTGCGAAGCCATTCCGCCTTCTCAGGGGTACGGGTATCACACTGGGTGCTGGCATGAAGTTCACGGAACCAAGCATTGTTGGCTCTGATTTCCGACAGCACGCCCATGTCCTGCAAGAGGATGGCATCGACACCTATCTTGTCGAGTTCGGCAATCATCTTCAATGTGTCTTCCAACTCATCGTCATAGATGATGGTGTTGATGGTGACGTGAACCTTCGCCTCATACTGGTGGGCGTAGTCACAAAGTTGCTTGATATCTTCCAGCGAGTTGCCGGCGGCAGAGCGTGCCCCAAAACGAGGGGCACCGATATAGACGGCATCGGCTCCATGCTGGATGGCAGCGATACCGCACTCTAGATTCTTGGCAGGAGCCAACAATTCCAATGTTTTCATTCTCAATGCTATTTAATGTCCTCGATATTATATGGCGTCTCCTGGTAAACGTAGTAGTTGATCCAATTGCTGTAGAAGAGGTTGGCGTGAGCACGCCAAGTGACGAGCGGCTCCTCGTTAGGGTCGTCGTGATAATAATAGTTCTTTGGCAAATCGACATCATCACGCTTGCCCATGTCACGCTTGTACTCCTTGTCGAGGGTGTTAGGCGCATACTCCAGGTGACCGGTGACGAAGAACTCACGGCCGCCACGAGCCATCACGATGCTGACACCGCTCTCAGGCGACTCGGCGAGGATATCCAAGCCCGGCACCTTCTCGATGTCCTCACGGCGCACCTCGGTATGGCGGCTTTGAGGCATATTGAAGACATCATCGAAGCCACGGAAGATAGGCTGCGATGGGTCGAGAGGCTTCTGCTGGAAGATGCCAAACATCTTCTTCTGGAGAGGATACTTAGGCACACCGTAGAAATGATACAGTCCTGCCTGCGCACCCCAGCAGATATAGAGCGTGGAGGTGACGTGCGTGCGAGCCCAGTCGAAGATCTCCATGATCTCAGGCCAATACTCCACATCCTCGTACTCCATCGTCTCGATAGGAGCACCCGTCACAATCATGCCGTCAAACTTCTGCTTGGAGAGTTCGGTGAAATCCTTGTAGAACATCATCATGTGCTCTATCGGCGTATTCTTAGGGGTGTGGCTCTTCAGCTTCATAAAATACACCTCCAACTGCAGAGGGGTATTGGAGAGAAGACGCACCAAGTCGGTCTCGGTGGTTATCTTGAGGGGCATCAGGTTGAGTACGACGATTTTCAAAGGTCGAATCTCCTGGCTGTGCGCCCTACTCTCGTCCATCACGAAGATGTTCTCATGCTTGAGTAGCTCGATGGCTGGCAACTTATCTGGTAATCTTAATGGCATTGTACAATTCCTTTCTTTTGATTTGCGTGCAAAATTACGCATTTTCAGCGAGATACACAAAAAAAGGATGCCAAAATTGCTTTTGACATCCTTATATTCGTATTTATTCACTATTCAGACGATGCTTTTGCATCATTTGAAGACGTATCTTACCAAAGCTCCAAGCGCTCAGACTCTGGGATGAAGAGCTTGTCACCCTTCTTCACGCCAAACGCCTCATACCATGCGTTGATGTGAGGGAGCGCACCATTCACACGCCACTTGCCTGTAGAGTGAGGGTCGTTCTTCACACGGTTGCGAATCTCCTTCTCGGTGATATTCTGTCCCCATACACCAGCATAAGCGAGGAAGAAGCGCTGCTCTGGCGTGAAGCCGTCCTTGTTCTTCAAAGGCTTCTTGGCGGTAGCGTTCTTGAAGGCATTGAAGGAAACCATCAAACCTCCGTGGTCTGCCAAGTTCTCACCGAGGGTGAAACGACCATTGGCATGAACACCAGGCAAAACCTCAATATTGCTGAAGAAGTCGGCATACTGGTCGGCACGCTTGTTGAAACCAGCAGCATCATTGGCTGTCCACCAATCCTTCATGTTTCCGTCGGCATCATACTGGCGACCCTGGTCGTCGAATCCGTGAGTCATCTCATGACCGATCACTACACCGATGGCACCATAGTTGAACGCCTCGTCAGCCTTGGCATCGAAGAATGGGTACTGGAGGATACCTGCAGGGAAACAAATCTCATTGGTCGTTGGGTTGTAATAAGCATTGACGGTCTGAGGAGTCATAAACCACTCGTCCTTATCCACTGGCTTACCAGCCTTCTCATTGATGTGCTTGTCGTGAGCGAACTTGCGGCATGCCATCACGTTCTCATAGAAGCTCTTGCTTGGGTCGATCTCCAAGTTGGTGAAATCAGTCCACTTGTTAGGATAACCGATCTTGACATAGAACTTGTCGAGTTTCTGGTGAGCGGCAGCCTTGGTGGTATCGCTCATCCAAGTCTGTGCGTCGATGCGCTGACCGAGACTGATCTGGAGATTCTTCACCAAAGTCTGCATAATCTTCTTGGAAGACTCTGGGAAGTAACGCTTGCAGTACATGCGACCGAGAGGCTCGCCCATCTGAGACTGAACCTGGTTGACGGCACGCTTCCAAAGAGGGTAATCCTCCTTGCGACCGCTCATGGTCTTGCCGAAGAAGTCGAAGTTGCACTCACGAATCTCATCGGTGAGGTAAGCAGCAGAGCTGGTGATGACATCCCACTCCATCAACGCCTTCAAGGTAGCGGCGCTCTCGGCAGCGGTAATCTTATCAAGACCCTCCATGAAGGCTGGCTGACCGACGATCATATCCTGGATGAACTCGCTCTTGATGCCCTCGGCATTGCACATCTCCTCCAAGTGGAGGTTAGGATAGCTGCTCTGGAACTCCTTGAGAGTCATCTTGTTGTAGTTCGCCTGTGGGTTGCGAAGTTCGGTAGCGCTCTTAGAGATGAGGGCGAGCATCGTCTCGTGCTGGAACACAGCCTGCGCCTTCTCCTCTGCCTGCCCTGCTGAGAAACCATAGAGCTTGAACATATCGGCGATGTACTTCTTGAAAGCCTCACGGATAGCTACGGTAGCCTCGTCGTTGTTGACATAGTAGTCTTTCTGACCGAGGGTCAAACCGCCCTGTGAGAGCTGGAAGATGTTCATGGTCACGTTCTTTTCGTCGGCACCGAAACCGCCACCGAAGCTCACGCCGTAACCCTGAGCAGCGTACTTCAACTGGATTTTTTCCAAGTCAGCCTTGCTCTTGGCAGCCTCCATCTCGTCGAGGAGAGGTTTCATAGGAGCGATGCCCGCCTTGTTGCGAGACTCCATGTCGAGCGCCTGCTTGTAGAAGTCGGAGAGCTTCTGCTCGATGGTACCCTTCTTGTAGGACTTCTTCTGAAGCTCTGCGAGGATGTCGTTGATACGCTTGTTATTGTCCTCAGCCAACTGGTCGAAGCTACCGAAACGGCTGTAGGCAGCAGGGAGCGGATGGTTTTTCTGCCATCCACCTGTAGCAAACTGATAGAAGTCATCAGCTGGCTTCACTGTCTTGTCAAGGTTTTGCATGACAAGACCCGACTTGTTCTGTGCGTCAGCGCCCATAGGCATTGCCGCAATCATCATCATCGGGATAATCATTTTAACGTTCATTTTTGCTTGTAATTATTTAGTTGTTTGTATTGATTCATCGTTTGCATGAGAATTCTTCATTCTTCACTTATAAAGACAGTTCCTCCAATGCTTCGGAGAGCGTCATCCAGTTGTCGTTCTCCTCATCGAGTTTCTTCATCAGGGAAGTGTATTCGGTGACGAGTTCCATGTTGGTGGCATTCTCTGGCTTCATCAGCATCTCGTCGATTTCCTTCTTGCGTTTTTCGAGGGATGCGATGCGCTTCTCGCACTCCTGCACCGCTTTCTCCGCCTTACGAATCTTCTTCTGCTGCTCCTTGTGCTCGGCATAGCTCTGCTTGCCAGATGCCGGAATGCTTCCATTGGCTGTCGCATTGGCAGCGGATTTCGAATTACCCGAAGGAGAACCACCCGAAGAAAGTCTTCCAGCAGAGCCGTTGGATTCTTCACTCGCTGCCAATGCAGCGTTGATGTTCTCGGCATTGTGGGCACGGAGGTAGTCGTAGATGCCTCCCAAGTGCTCACGCACCTTTCCACCACCAAACTCATATACCTTATCTACGAGACCATCGAGGAACTCACGGTCGTGGCTCACGATGATGGCAGTGCCGTCGAATGCCTTGATGGCTTCCTTCAGCACATCCTTCGACTGCATGTCGAGGTGGTTGGTAGGCTCATCGAGAATCAGGAGGTTGACAGGTTCTAGGAGGAGCTTGATCATCGCCAGACGACTGCGCTCGCCACCACTCAGCACCTTCACATACTTCTCAGAAGTCTCGCCACCAAACATGAATGCACCCAAGAGGTCATTGATTTTCAAGCGCATATCACCCGTTGCCACACGGTCGATGGTATCATAAATCGTGAGATTCTCATCGAGGAGCTGGGCCTGGTTCTGGGCGAAGTAACCGATCTGCACATTATGACCTATCTTCAAGGTTCCGGTGAAAGGAATCTCGCCCATGATACACTTCACGAGCGTTGACTTACCCTCACCATTCTTGCCGACGAAAGCCACCTTCTCACCTCGCTTGATGGTGAGCGTGACGTGGTCGAAGACGGTATGCTCGCCATAGTCCTTGCGCACCTCGTCACAGATGACAGGATAGTCGCCGCTGCGGAGGCAAGGAGGGAACTTGAGGTGCATCTGCTTGTTATCGACCTCATCCACCTCGATAGGCACGATTTTCTCCAACTGTTTGATACGGCTCTGCACCTGTACCGCCTTGGTTGGCTTATATCTGAATCGCTCTATAAAGTCCTTGATGTCAGCGATTTCCTTCTGTTGGTTCTCGTAAGCCCTCAACTGCTGCTCACGTCTCTCCTTGCGGAGCACGAGGTACTGGTCATACTTCACCTTGTAGTCCTCCACCCTGCCGCAAGTGATTTCGAGGGTACGATTGGTTACATTATTAATAAAGGCACGGTCGTGGCTCACCAAGACAACTGCCTTGGCGCTCTGGGCGAGAAACTGCTCCAGCCACTGGATACTCTCGATGTCGAGGTGGTTGGTAGGCTCATCGAGCAAGAGTACATCAGGCTTCTGAAGCAAGATTTTCGCCAACTCGATACGCATACGCCAACCACCGGAGAACTCCTTGGTAGGACGCTCGAAGTCGTCGCGGGTGAAGCCAAGACCAGTGAGCGTGCGCTCAATCTCAGCCTCATAATTCTCGCCACCCATCATCATATAGTGTTCGTGCTCCTGGGTAAACTTTTCCACTAACTGAGCGTAGTCATCGCTCGCATAGTCAGTGCGTTCAGCCATCTCCTGCTGCATCTTGTCGAGCTTGGCTTTCATCTCCGTATTGTGGGAGAAAGCCTTTCGAGTCTCCTCCTTCACGGTCGTGTCATCCTGTAGCTTCATCACCTGTGGCAAATAGCCCAGCGTGGTCTCGTTGGGAATCGCCACCACGCCCGCCGTCGGCTTCTGCAATCCGCAGAGAATCTTGAGCATGGTAGATTTGCCGGCACCGTTCTTGCCCACGAGGGCGATGCGATCACGGTCGTTGATTACGAAACTCACGTCGTGGAAGAGCGGCTTCACGCCAAATTCCACTTTCAATCCTTCAACTGATATCATTGTTTTCTAATCTTTTCTGATACAAAATCTCAACGTTTAGTCATTTCAAGCTGCAAAGTTAGCAAAAAATACCCAAACGGCGAATTTTTCGGGAGACAAACTTTGGGTTGGAGGGTGCTGAGAATCAGGAATATCACGCGATTCGGGGAATTTATTAACAGAATATCACGCATATATATAAATAAGGTGTAAAGGTTCTCAGAGACAAGAAAATAAGCAGATTTAGTTAAAAAACAATAAACATTCACCTCCATGGGCACGTAAATTAGGTGGAACGGAGAAAAATGACTAATTTTGCGCCCGATTTATATAATTTCACATAAAGTCTAACTTTATTAATTTTAATTTTTTATTTAATTTTATGTCAGATTTAAAGAACGTAAAGCCATTGGACGACTTCAATTGGGACGAGTTTGAGAATGGCGCAAGCGCAAACGTCAGCAAAGAGGACCTCGAGAAGGCCTATGACGAAACCCTTAACAAGGTTACCGAGCACCAGGTGGTAGAAGGTACCGTAATCTCTGTAGATAAGAAAGAGGTTATCGTAAACATCGGCTACAAGAGCGATGGTATCATCCCAGCTTCTGAGTTCCGTTACAACCCAGATTTGAAGGTAGGTGACAAGGTTGAGGTTTATGTTGAGAACCAGGAAGATGTTAAGGGCCAGTTGGTACTCTCTCACAAGAAGGCTCGCTTGAGCAAGTCTTGGGAGCGTGTTA
>ULUS01022057.1_pt1 | contig 36954 bp, 29 predicted proteins | sample 1958761 | NCBI WGS metagenome assembly ULUS01 (sample SAMEA4835767, study PRJEB28245) | human gut metagenome | biome: gut microbiome; material: fecal sample | place: Denmark | collected 2008
TCGTGACCCTGATGCTTTGCTGGAGCATATAGATGCTCAGATGAAAGATAAGGATAGGTATTATATTCTCTTGGATGAGGTTCAGATGGTGAAGGAGTTTGAAGATGTGCTCAACTCTTATCTCCATGTAGAGAATGCTGAGGTGTACGTAACTGGTTCCAATGCCCGATTTTTATCGAAGGATGTGATAACTGAGTTTCGTGGTCGAGGTTGGGAAATCCGAATCCATCCACTGAGTTTTTCTGAATATTATGAAGTGGTAGGAGGAGAGGAGCGTCAAGCCCTGGAAACCTATTATCTTTATGGTGGATTGCCTGCTGTGGCGCAGATGGAAACTCCCGAAGCGAAGCAGAATTATCTTCGTGAGATTTACGAGACGGTTTATCTGAAGGATGTTTTGGAGCGTAATCGTCTGAAGAATTCTGATGGAATGCGCGAGTTGGTGCGCCTTCTGGCTTCTACGATTGGTTCCTGTACGAATGTGCAGAGAATTTCTAATACGTTCAAATCTGTTGGAGGAGTGGAAATCGGTACTAAAACCATTGGCAGGTATTTGGAATACCTACAGGATTCCTTCGTTATCAGCGAGGCTTTGCGCTATGATGTGAAGGGGCGCAAATATATTGGTACTGGTACCAAGTATTACTTCGAGGACATCGGTATCAGAAATGCCGTGGTAGATTTCCGTCAGATAGAATTCACCCATATCATGGAAAACGTGGTTTATAACGAGTTGCGGAAGCAGGGTTATACTGTGGATGTGGGGTCAGTAGAGAGCTTCAAGCGGGATGAGAATGGCAAACTGCAGCGTAGGAATCTTGAGATTGATTTTGTGGTGAACCGTCATGATGAACGCCTCTATATCCAGTCGGCTTACGCCTTGCCTGATAAGGAGAAGGTTGATCAGGAGCAGGCTTCTCTTTTGAATGTAAACGATGGCTTCCGTAAACTGATAATCGTAGGGGATAGGTATCGTTCGGGTTATAATGAAGAAGGCATTCTGATGATGAGCCTCTCCGATTTCCTTTTGGGGAAAGAAAATAAGGGATAGATTGTCTTGAAGAAAATGCCAAGGGCGGAAGAACAACTGGGGTTAACAGGGTTAACAGTTAACAGTTGTTTTTCCGTTCTTTCTCAAGAAAGTTTTTAAAACTTCCAAATGTGTTTTAAAAAATCGAGATTTGGAAGTGGAACGCACATTTTTCTCTTTGATTTCTCTCCGTTTCAATAAAAAATCGTATCTTTGCAACCGATAAAATATTATCAGAATCTATAGAATTATGCAGGAAAATAACAATATATTATCAATATTAGAAAACTATCTCCATGACAATCCTGATGAGATCGCCAAGGAGATGGCAAGTGACTTCCGGAAACGGCGCATTGAGAAGAATCTGACACGAGAGGAAGTGGCAGATAAGTCGGGTGTGGCAGTCAGCAATATCGTGCGATTTGAGCAGAAAGGACTTATCTCACTCAAGAATCTGATAGGCATCGCCATGGCTTTGCAATATACCGCAGAGATCAAGAACATCTTCTCCCAACCGAAATACTCCACGATGGAGGAACTCCAACAAATCAGACGCAATACCAACAAGAAAAAGGCTTATAAAGGATGAAAAGGATAGATACTCTTCAAGTGAAATATCATCAAATGAATGTCGGCATACTCTCTTTGTCTGCCGATAACAAGTTGTGTGCCTTTGAATATGACAAGAATTGGCTGGCAGATGGATTTAGCATTTCTCCCTTGGAATTGCCGTTGAAACCTGGCGTGTTTCTTGCCAAGTCCAATCCTTTTGGGGGCAACTTTGGAATCTTTGAGGACAGTCTGCCAGATGGTTATGGACGTTACTTGTTGCATAAAGCGTTGGCTAAGGAGGGTATCAATGACTTTGATTTGTCGGCACTCGACCGTTTGAGTTTGGTGGGAAGTGGAGGCATGGGTGCCTTGACCTTTCATCCTGAGACGACATTACAACAAGGGCAGGAACTGGATGATTTTGACTTGCTGCAAGAGAAGGCTCTCGAAGTGCTCAAGGAGCAGCAAGACCAAGATGCTTCTCTACTCTTATATAATAGTGGAAATAGCGGCGGTTGTCGCCCGAAAGCAATCTTCTCGGATGCTGATGGACATTGGCTCGTGAAGTTTCGGCATACTTACGACCCACAAGATATGGGTAAGCAAGAATATCATTATAATGAGGTGGCGAGGAAGTGCGGAATTTCTGTACCTGATTTCAAGTTGATGAACGACAGATATTTTGCCAGTCGCCGTTTTGATATTTCGATGGATGGTGAGAGAATCCATACGGCTACGTCGGGTGGCTTGCTCTCTGTGTCGCTCTCCAATCCTGTGCTCGACTATGTAAATCTTCTCGCCCTTACTGGTTATCTCACGCAGAGTCTAGCAGATGTAGAGGAGATGTATCGCCGTATGGTGTTCAATTATCTAGCAGAGAATAAGGATGACCATTGCAAAAATTTCAGTTTCTTTGTGACTAAGGGAGATGATAAGAAATGGCATTGGCATTTGGCTCCAGCGTATGACCTCACTCGTTGTACGGAGGGTTACAATGGTGAGCATGCTACATCGGTGAATGGCACAGGTCGTCCTTCTCTTGCTGATATGATTGCAGTAGGAGTGAAAAATAAAATGAAGGAATCGAGATGTAGGGAAATATTCGAGGAGGTAAAAGGCAATTGTGGCGAATTACTTTTGGCTGATATACATTGATGTCAAAAAGAAAGAGCGGTAGACTAGCTGGTGCAACAGTTGTAACAGTTTGTTTTCCGCTTGTTCTGTAAAAGTATCGAGGATAATTTCGCGATGAATGTTCTCGTTATGCTTTCCCAATCATAGTCTTTAGTTCCTCCAAGTTGTTCACAACCTCAATATAGTCGTGCCATTCGCCACGAATCATGCCTTTCTGCTGTATGTCATTGAGCAAGGCGATGGTAGAGTTCCAGAAGCCTTTCATATTGTAGAGAATGACCATCTTGTGATGATAGCCGATGGTATGGGAGGCTGCCACGGTGAAGATTTCATCGAGGGTGCCGATGCCACCAGGCAAGGCTACGACGATGTCGCTCTGGGCAAGCAAGAGGTCCTTGCGGTCGCTGAGGTTGTCGCATGGAATCTCCACATCGAGGTCATCGAAGGTTCTTCCACCTTTCTCCACGAGGCTTGGCACTACGCCGATGGCTCTGCCGCCATGCGCCTTCACAGCCTTGCCGATGCAGTCCATCAATCCCATGTTGCATCCGCCAAACACGACATCATGGCCATTCTCACCCATCCACTTGCCCAACTCCTCGGTCATGGCGAAGAAATCTGAGTCGATATTTCTGTTTGCTGAACAAAATACTGCTATTTTCATTGCTGTTAATCTTTTTGTTAATGTCCTTTGTTAGTTTACCACAACTCAGTTGGCGACAAGTCCTTGTCTCGTCTTCCTCTAAGATGGTAGTCTGCCAAGAATTGTAGGTTCTCTTGAGTGATGCGTATGCCTTCGTCTTTTGGGAAGGATTTGCCAAAGACATTTGCATCAGGAATCATGTGGTGGTCAATGAGATGGCAAACCGTTTCATAAGGGAAGGCATTGCCGCAACCACTGATGATGTCGAAGGCATCTTTTTCAGCCTTGATGGAATCATAGAAAGGATTGTCTTTGTCGCAGATGCAATGGGCAAGTTCGTATGTCAACTGATTGCCAGTGTATGGGCTTCCTGACAGAATAATCGCCTTGGCATTTGGCTGAGGGCTTGTAAAACCTTTTGCGATTTTATAGCCAGCCTTCTTGTAAAGTGACAATAACTCATTGTCGTCTTTTAGAAACGCCAACTTGTGAGCATATCCTGATTTCTTGACAAGTTCATAGTCGAGCAGCATTTGTTTATGCAGTTTTTCATCTTTTTCCTTATCGATGACCTCTTTCATTTTTTTATCTAATGGGTAAGAAAGTAATGCGCCATTTTGCCACCAAGCATTTCCAAACTTAAACATATTAGTAACCATAACGGAGTTTCCATTGAGAAATTCGCCAAAATCATCTAATTGTATAGAGTTTTTATTGACTTTTAGCGTGTCATCTTGGAATAAATCCTTGACGTAGATAAATTGTTCGTCTTCTTTTGTGACGGTAAAAAATACGCTCCCTCTGTAATCAATGTCTGTCCAAAGTTTGTGGGCAGGATGTTGCTCGCTGATTTTGGCAAGCCATTCTGCAGAAGAAAGTGCCAATAGATTATAACGGCTGTTCATCAAGGATTCGATTCTTGTGGAATATAGCATGATGTTAGCTTGCTCGTCTAATATAGCTTTCTTATTGATTTCTTCCTCGAAACGTTTTTTATTTCCTACATTAAAGTAGCAAGAAAAATGGAACCATTCCAAAATGTTGCGATAATCATAGAAGTGATTTTCGTCTGTTTCTGAGGTGCAAAGATATTCATACAAGCGTTCGTTCTCTGGTGCCGTCTCATATTCAGTTTCTAATATCTTATAGACTCTAGTGGCAGTGAGCATGATACCACCAAAGAGTGGAGGCAAGGCTTCTTTTTTATAGATACTTTGCTGGAAGTGATGCCATAGCAGAAACATGATGTCGGACATATTGATTTCATCCTGATAGTATGTGCCCTTGTCGTATTCTGTATAGAATGGGACAAATACACCATAGCGTTTTTGGCATTCTGTTGTAAATGCACGCCAAATGCCAATGCCAGAGATCACATCCTCAAAGTATGCGGCAATGCAGAGTGCCAAATGCTTGGCATCCTCTTCGTCGTCAAACAGTTCATTGAAACAAGTTTCTTCTTGCTCCTGATATATTTTATTTGCAAGCTGGGTGTAGTATTGATCCACATCGTCAGCAGTCTTATAAGGATGAAGTTTTAGCCAATCCTTTGTAAATAAAGCTTTTCTCATAATCTTGTTGAATATGTTTTTGCAAAGATAAGTTTTTTATCTCGTAAAATCAAAAAACTTTAGAATATTTTGCTAATTACAAATAAAATGATTATTTTTGCACGCTCAACTATATAAATAAAAAGAGTGTAAAGGAGAATGGGAAAGTATAGTTTGCCAAAAGTTGTGGATAGTTATTCCGTTGTGGAAATCTGTAAGATGAAAAACTTGCAGGTGCGCCCTTATGCGTTGAGTGAATTTCCTTTGGAGGGTGCTCATAAGTCTTTTAAGGATGAACTGGCTATTGTATCTCATTTCCTACATAATAAGCGACTGGGTATTAATGTGAATTTTGCAAGCGAGGCTAGTCTTCTTATGCAAGAACTTTCTGCAGAGTTGTTGGCTAGGCAAGGAATGCTTGGTGAACCTAGAATGGCAGAGCCAGATATGTTTGCGGATTTTTTCAATGTTCCTTTTTTACCAAAGCAGGGGGCGGACTTTACTTTTATAGACTTATTTGCCGGTATCGGTGGCTTTCGCCTAGCTATGCAGGCAGTGGGAGGAAAGTGCATCTTTTCTTCGGAGTTTAATGAGCCTGCTCAGAAAACCTATTTCGCAAATTATGGTGACATGCCTTTTGGGGATATTACATTGGAAGAAACCAAAAGATATATACCCGAAAATTTTGATGTGCTTTGTGCTGGATTTCCTTGTCAGGCATTCTCTATTATAGGCAAACAGAAAGGTTTTGCGGATACTAGGGGAACTATGTTCTTTGAAATCCAAAAGATTCTACAAAGGCATAGGCCAAAAGCCATTTTTATGGAGAATGTAAAGCAACTTGTAACGCATGATAAGGGAAAAACGTTCAAAGTAATTCTTGGCATTTTGGCAGATTTGGGCTATTATGTGAAATGGAAGGTCTTAAATGCACTTGATTTCGGAGTTCCTCAGAAGAGGGAACGAGTAATCATAGTGGGCTTTCTTGATAAGAAAAAGACAGATTTGTTTAGCTTTGACTTTGAAAAGAAGCCTTATAGCCTGTCTGACATACTCCAAAGGGATGATGAGGTTGATGAATCTTTGTTCGTGTCGGATAGAATCTTGCAGAAGCGCAAGGACTCAACTAAGGACAAAAATGTTTTTTATCCTTCTATTTGGCATGAGAATAAAGCTGGCAACATATCTGTCTTGGATTATGCTTGCGCATTGAGAACTGGTGCTTCGTATAATTATTTGCTGGTGAATGGTTATAGAAGGCCTTCTTCTCGTGAGTTATTGAGATTACAAGGATTTCCTGAGGATTTCAGAATTGTAGTATCTCATCAGGAGATAAGAAGGCAAACAGGTAATTCTGTGGCAGTTCCTATGATGACAGAAGTTGCAAAACGTATTAAAGCCTTGTTGTAAGGTGGAACAAAATATAAATGATTTATGAAACATCCAAAATTAAGAGACTCTAAGCGTCTTTTGACCAATGAGTTGTACTCCATAGGAGATATTCCGTCAGAGTATATCGTAAAGATAGGTGGGCATGTCGTTTATCTTATACATTCAGGAAGAAACGATATGACTGGTGATGATTGGGGAGACATATTTGCCGATGTTATTGGAGGAAAGCATTTGGCAAGTCCTGTTGGTATTGCAGATGTGGAGTATGGAAAGATGGCATGGTCTATGAAAACGGTCAAAAACTCCAATGTGTTTGGCTGTGAGAATATTCGTTTAATCAGCGGTCGGTGCTCTCCTGATTTCTCTTTTGGTATTACAGATCCCCATGAGGACATACAACGAACAGGTGAAGCTGTATTGGCTGTGTGGAATGAAAGAATCAATATAGCTTATGATCACTATAATCAAGTACGTGTGTCTGTGCTTATCAGAAATGATGAACTCTCTGAGTTCCGTTTGTTTGAAGAGGATATTCAACGCTATAAAACAAGTGATTATGAATGGATAGAAAACAAACGGGGCAATCTTGAGGGAATTAATATTCATACAGGAGTAAAAAGGTTCACGTGGCAACCTCATGGATCTCAGTTTACAATTCATACGCCTGTGCCAGAGGATGCAATTAAATTTACAGTTATGCGTCCTCCTGTTGTTCCTATAGAGGAGACTTTGAAAGCCTTGAACTTTGATGAAACTTGGGTGAACATTCTTTAGTGATATGAAGAAATGGAATGATTTTAAATGTTTATGCCTTATTGTGGCGATATGTAAGTCTTGTTTTGTTGTAGCTCAAAGCATAAACTCTTCCGCAAGTCTGCAAATCCAGCAGCGAGAGGCATACGAGTGGGAGGGAGAGATTCCTACCTACGTGGAGCAACTGAAGCAGGAACTCACTTATCCGATGGCGTGGGGCAATAGCTCAATCAAAAACTTCTCGAAGTGGAAGAAAGCGGCGAGGGAGAAGGTGCTGGAGTGTATGATGACACCGCCGAAAGCTGCCGCAGCGTGGGATATGCAAGTGCTCGAAGAGGAACAGCGAGATGGATACAAGGCGCAGAAAATCGCCTTCAACGTCAATGCTTACTCTCGCATCACGGCTTATCTGCTAGTTCCTGATGGAGGTGTGTCTTCTGATGCTTCTAGTGACATTCCTTCTGCTTCTAGTGACATTTCTGGTGCTACGTCTTTTTCGGGAAAAGGCACAGGCAGAAAATTCCCAGCCGTGAATCTCCTTCACGATCATGGTGCTCATCTCTTCATCGGAAAAGAAAAGATGATTCGACCATTTGGGGTGTTGTCGGCCAAAAAAGCATCTGTGGCAAGTCTTCGGGAAGCCAATTCTTCTGATAGTATCTCGGATAAAGAGAAAGCCATCGCACAGGAAGTCTTGGAGGATGCCGATGCCTGGGTGAAGCAACTCTACGAGGGACAGTACCTAGGCGATTACTTGGCGAAGCACGGCTATGTGGTGTTCTCGATGGACGCTCCGATGTGGGGTGAGCGAGGACGCAAGGAGGGAGTGGATAGAAAGAAATACGACCTCATCGCAGGCAATATGATGATGCTCGGTCGTGATCTCTCAGCCTTTATGACTTATGATGACATCGCAAGCACCGACTTCTTGGCTTCATTGCCGATGGTGGATGCCAACAGAATAGGGTGTGCTGGTTGTTCGATGGGGGCTTATCGCTCTTGGATGCTCTCAGCATTGAGCGACAGAATCAAGGTGGGAGCCTCCGTTTGCTGGATGATTACCACCGATGCCCAACTCACGAGGAGATATGGCAGAAAAGAGAATGGTGGTTTCGCCAACTGCATCCCAGGTCTTCGCCAATATCTCGACTATCCCCACATTGCCTCCCTCGCCTGTCCGAAGCCAATGCTCTTCATCAATGGAACGAAGGACAAGCTCTTCCCGGTACCTGGCGTAAAGGATGCTTTCCGACAGATGCATGAGGTGTGGAGGAGCCAGAAGGCTGACGAACGGCTCGATACCGAAATCTGGGACATCCCGCATTCTTGTGGCATCAAGGCACAAGCGAAAATCTTGGAGTTCCTGGATCAATATTTGAAAAAGTAATCTCCGAAAAAAGCTCTCGATACATTTTAAAACGAGAAGTCTGACATCTTATATCCGCATATACAAAAGAGGTGAACTCCGAAAGCAAAACCATCGCTTTCAGAGTTCACCTCTTATTATAACATCTCTTCTTCGTATGATGACGTTCCCCTATAGAATCGTCACCTTCTTCGGGAAGCTTTTCTTTAAAAATTACCAGAGTTCCTTAGGCGATAGATCTTTGTCCTTTCTACCCATCAAGTAGTAATCGGCAAGGAACTGGAGGTGAGCCTGGGTGATGCGCAAGCCATCCTCCTTCACATACTTGCTGGTGAAGATGTTGGCATCAGGGAGCATGTTGCTGTCTATCAACTTGCAGACAATCTCGTATGGGAATGGACGACCATTGCCACTGATGATGCCGAAAGCATCCTCTGCCGCTCTGTCGGCATTGTAATAAGGATTCTCTGGGGAAGCGATGTTGTGGGCTTGCATGTAGGTGACGTTGATGCCCGTGTAAGGACTGCCACATACGATGATGCCCTTCTCGTACTTCTGAGGCAAGTGGATGTTGGCAGGCAACTCATAACCGATTTCCTTGAAGAACTCCTTGAGCGTCTTGTTGTCTTCGAGGAAGACGAATTTGTCGCCATATCCCTTTGCCTTGAGCAAGTTGTAGTCCTTGATGGCTTGCTCGTGGTCAACTGCTCTTTCCTTCTCGGCATCTGCCACAAGTTTCTTGAAGTCCTCGTCCTCCCAATAAGCGTGGGATGGATGTTTCTCGTAAATCTTCTGAAGCCACTCGTAGGAGGTGAGTGACAAGAGATTGTTGTGCAGGGTGATGGTCATGTCCATTTGCACGGCGTATGCCATCTGCTCGTTGAGACCCTGAGGCGAGTTTGCCATCTGCTGCAAGGTGAACTGGAGTCGTCTTTGATTGCCTAGGTTGAAGTAGCAACCATAGTGAAACCATGCCAAGATGTCTCGGCGAGAAACTTCCAGCATGTCCTTTCCCATCTTGTCATCATATTCGCACAAGAAGTCGTGCATACGCTCGTTCTCAGGTGCCGTCTCATACTCCTTGTTGAGGAGGTCATACACGATTTTGGCAGCTACCTCCAAGGTGCCGAAGAGGAAAGGCACAGCCTCCCGTACGCCAGCACTCTGCTGATAGTGATGCCAGAGGAGGAACTTGATGTCGGCGAAGTTGATCTCGTCTTCTTCGTATGCGGCATCATTGCCCGTGAGCGCACTGTTGATGTATTGCGCCTCGTTCTCATAGAAAGGGATGTGGCAACCATAACGCTTCACGCACTCAGAAGTAAATGCCTTCCAAATGCCTGTGCTAGAGAGCGTGTCCTCGAAATATCCAGCGATGGAGAGGGCGAGCTGCTTGGCATCCTCTACATTCTTGAAGTTATGGGTGAAACAAGCCTCGTCTAAGGCATGGTATATTGCGTTTGCCAGTTCGGTATAGTACTGATCTACTTCGTCAGGTTTTTCGTATGGATGCATTGCCATCCATTCTTGAGTGAAAATTACTTTTTTCATATAGTTCGATTGTTGTTATTATCAGTTGTTGTTGGCATATAGCCAGTTGTTTTGGTTAAATATTGGGTCAAAAAGACCTATAATAAATGCAAAGGTAATGATTTCTCCCCGAAAAAATGCAAGAATTTGGATAAAAAATCGTAACTTTGCACCCGAATTTAGGCAATCTTAATAAAAGGTGTATGATTGCCGCAAGCGTTTTGGAAGGATTTTGCACCCTAATTTATGGCTGGGAGGGTGAATTCGGCCTTCCGTTTTTGATTACATGAATTAAGGTTTTAAAAGATTGAAGACATTTGAAGAATTGGGCGTGAGCGAAGAGATTCGCCGTGCCATCGAAGAGCTTGGATTTGAGAATCCAATGCCAGTTCAGGAAGAAGTAATTCCCTATTTGCTTGGTAATAAGAATGATGTCATTGCGTTGGCGCAGACGGGTACGGGTAAGACAGCCGCATACGGCTTGCCTTTGCTCCAGAAGACCGATGCCTCTCGCAAGGATACCCAGGCAGTTATCCTCAGTCCTACTCGTGAGCTTTGCCTCCAGATAGCCGACGACTTGAATAGTTTCGCCAAGTACATCGACGGTATGCACATCGCCGCTGTATATGGTGGTACCGACATCGGCTCGCAGATTCGCACCCTGAAGCATGGTGTGCAGATTATCGTTGCCACACCGGGTCGATTGCTCGACTTGATCAATCGTGGCGTGGCTCAGCTCGACCAGGTGAACAACGTGGTGCTGGATGAGGCTGACGAGATGCTCAACATGGGTTTCTCGGAGAGCATCAATGCCATCTTCGAGAGTGTGCCAGAGGATAGAAACACATTGCTCTTCTCTGCTACCATGAGTAAGGAGATTGAGAAGATTGCCCTCAACTATCTGCACGACCACAAGGAAATCGTGGTAGGTTCTCGTAACGAGGGTGCCGAGCATGTGAATCACATCTACTATCTTGTGAATGCCAAGGACAAGTATCTCGCCCTAAAGCGCATCGTCGATTATTATCCACGCATCTTTGCGATTATCTTCTGCCGCACCAAGTTGGAGACACAGGACATCGCCGACAAGCTCATCAAGGATGGTTACAATGCTGAGGCTCTGCATGGCGACTTGAGTCAGCAGCAGCGTGACCTCACCATGCAGAAGTTCCGCCAGCATACCGTACAGTTCCTCGTGGCTACCGACGTGGCAGCTCGTGGATTGGACGTGGAGGATTTGACCCACGTTATCAATTATGGTTTGCCTGACGACATCGAGAGCTATACCCACCGAAGCGGTCGTACCGGCCGTGCCGGCAAGAAGGGTACTTCCATCTCCATCATCCATACCAGAGAAAAGTTCAAGGTTCGCCAGATAGAGAAGCAGATAGGCAAGGACTTCGTGGACGGCACATTGCCTTCGCCAGAGGAAATTTGCAAGAAGCAGCTCTTCAAGACGATGGACGATATCATGAAAACCGATGTGGATGAGGAGCAGATTGCGCCATATATGGAGGAAATCAACCGCCAGTTTGACTACATCGACAAGGAGGACATCATCAAGAAGATGGTAACCATCACCTTCGGTAAGTTCCTCGACTACTATAAGAATGCCCCTGAGATTGTGAAGCCGGAGAGTGGACGTGGCAAGCGTGGTGCTGAGGGCAGAGGTTCAGAGGGTAGAGGTAGAGTATCCAATGGTCGTCGCAAGCATGAGGCTGAGGCTGGATTCAAGCGTCTCTTCATCAATCTGGGTAAGGCTGATGGCTTCTATCCGGGCGAGATCATGCAGTACTTGAACAAGCACGTGCGTGGCAGACAGGAGGTAGGTCATATCGACTTGCTCAGTAAGTTTGCTTACATCGAGGTGCCTGAGCAGGATGCCAAGAAGGTGATGAAGGCGCTGAATGGCACTGAGTATAAGGGCAGAACCGTGAGATGTAATGATGCCGACGAGGAAGGACACGGCAGAGCTGCACGTGGCGGAAGATCTGAGCGCAGTGGTAGAGGCAGTCGTGGCGAAGCTCGCAGCAAGAAGCCTCGCTATAATGATGACAATGGTGATTGGCGTGAGCTGATTCAGGGCAAGCCTTTCAAGTTGAAGGGCGAGGAGCCAAACTTCGAGGAAGAAGGCTGGGCAAGAAGACGTCCGAAGAAGAAGTAAATTAAAGTGAAGAGTGAAGAATTCAAATGCTGTGCTATTAGCAATGTGATAGCATTTATATATTAGATGGGCGGAAAAGCAAGCTGTGTAACACCGTAACAGTGTAACAGTTTGTTTTTCCGCTTTTTTTAGTTTATATTCTGATTCTTCTTTTCTTACTTACACAATTCCAAGAAATTGGCTGTCACTGACAGCATCGTCTTGGTTGGAGGCGAAGAAGAGGTAGCAGCCGATTCCGTCTTCCTTCCAATTGGCAGGAATCTCTATCATACCATGTCCTTCTCCACGGCTCGTTTGGACAGTCTTGGGCTCTTGCTTGGCGAAGTTGTAAGCCACAAGCCAAGCGGTGTCATCAGTTCGCATATTGGGATGCTTCGCTGCATTTTCTTTTGAAGTGCTCAGTCCTTTCTCTTTCAAAGAGCTTTGCTCTTTCTCATCGGTGATATCCCACGAAAAGGCAATCTTTTCATCTTCCTTGGTGGCAGTACACCCTTCCGCTCCCATCAAGTTGCCTTGGCTCACCATTACCATGTCTGGCGCAATGCCCATATCGGGGTATTCTCCCACAATGACATTCTTTACGATGTAGGACACCGCCTTGTTGTAGGGGATTTGCGCACCAGCGACATAGCGATACCCAATGGTGATGACATTCTTGATCGACTTCACGAACTGATGTGCTACTTGCATTCTCATTCGTTGTGCCAGTTGTGCAGGTGACTTAGCATCATGAAAAACCGCAGGTCGTGATTTGATATACGGAATGCCATGCCAACTGCTTCCGATGACCTCTCCCACCTTTCCAAAGAAAGGTCCTAATATTCCTTCGTCTATCTTTGCCATATTTCTCTCCTTATAATATTGTTTCTCTCCAGTTATGTGATGATATAATGTGTCTTTTTATGATATAAGTTATGCCTTGCTCTCTGCAATGAAATCCAAGTATAATCCGAATGAAACCCGAATGAGGGGTAAACCTGGGGTAAAGTTGGGGTAAACTTGGTCCCTCTGAGCCCCGAATCTTCTCCCTTTCGAATCAGATTTCATGGCAAGCTCATTTTTGCCGAGCAATCACTTTTGCAAAGTTACGAAAAGTTCGACAAAGATAGCGAGGTGGAATAGTGAAAATATGATATTTTAGGCAAAAAACGAAGATTTTCTCAAAAAGCTATTGCATATTCAATAATTTTGTGTACTTTTGGAGCGGATTTGGTGAAAGCCATCTCCAGACATATTAGAAAATGATAAGAAGCGTTATGCTTATCTTGTGAATTGGAAACCTAGGAAATTTCTAAAACGCACAAGGATTGCATAGTGGTTCTCACGCATAGCGTGGGCTGCTATTACACATTCGTGCGTTAAGGTTTTCCTAGGACCTCCAATTCAGAAAGTGGCATAGTCAGTACCACGCTTCTATGTTTAATTAAGGTCATCTGAAGTGCTGGGATGAATATTGACAGATGGACGAATTTTGTGACGAAAAGGTAATAAGCAAGATTAAAGACATCATTTCAGCTCATTTGAGAAATGATGGATGGGCCGAATTGGCTAGTGTAGGGGCGGCATTGAACTTAAATGGTATCAATTTAAAGGAAAAAGGTTACAAAGTCAAAAGTTTTTTTGCGAATTTAAGTGAGGATTTTGAATTGACTACAGACAATATGACGAGTTTACCTTTAGTAAGATTACGTTGTATGCCTGTGTTAAAAACTAATATTGTGCATTCTTGTGGTATCCCTAAAAAGGAAACCTTACATTTGACAAAATGGGCAAATATTAATCAAAAGGCTGCAATTGAATCTTTAAGCATTTTTGCTCTTCCAGAAAGATGGACTTATAAAGAAGAAAATGTTGATTATCCGAATCCTATTTTGGCTAAATATCTCAAATGGACTTTTGTGAAGATATTACGAGAAGACAAAATACTGTATGCAAATAATCGTTATGCTGCATTTAATACTGGATTGGTTGATAAGTTTTATAAGCCAATTTATGCGGTGTTTGACAAAAATAAAGTGCCCAATAAACAACCTTGGCATTTTGTGGATTTTTGTGTGGCAGGTAGTAGTACTCTTGCTAGTCGTATTTTGGCAGATAATTTCCCAAAGTTACCTTTAAGGGCAACTTATATCAAAAGTTACGATGATGTTATGTATGATTGCTCTTTGCCAGTAGATGTAAATTGGGAACATATTGTGTTGGAAAATATAGATAGACTTCCAATGGTATTGCTGCAACAGATTTGTCATGGTGCTTTTGACATAAAAGATGTAAATCGAATGCCAAAAGAACAAAAAGATTGCTATATGTCGGAATTAAGAAACTTTTTAGAAAAAAATCCGATGAGACTATCATTGATATCCAATATGATGAATATGGCAGTAGAAATTGCTAAATTACGTGTTGAGTGGAATTATAAAACGGCGATACCAGTTTACTATCCAACAGATGATAAAGTACATTTGATATTGCCGTTGGCTTTAAATATCAATGAACCTGAAGAGATATCTTTGGCTTTGGTTATGACAAAAACGCCAGCTAATAGATATAGAGCTGTGACTATTTTTACGTTGGATATGGCTTATAGTAATGCACGACTTATCACTAAGCCTTCAAGTGATTGGTTGATTGTTGATAGTATAAGTATGGAATAGATTTTAGGTATGTTGTAATAATATTGTCGTTTTTAAAAAGATAGTATGAAAAATCTTAAAGAATCATTATTAGAGAAAGGAAACTTAGATTGTGGATGTAAAGTTTCCATGAAACTTGTTGACGAGATGGAAGTTTATGGTTTTGTGCCTTCTTATTCAGAATCATTTATGCTTCCTTTGGGGCAGGTAACCGTTTGCTCAAATCGTGTTGTTGCATGCCTAAATGGGGCATATGTTAGATTTCCGATATTCCAATCAATATCACATTGTGACGATGAAATGCTCTTGATGAAAGATTTGTATGTTCCATCGTTATTCTTTAGTGAGAAAATCTCTGTTCAGCGATGTTTTCAAACTTTTTTTAAAAGTGGAAGTTCAGATGAACTTCGTAAAATTTCCCAATATTATAGGGTAAGTGATGTTGTAGAAGTAGAAGGAAAATGGTATTACAAGATAAAACCACAAAACTGGTTGTTCACTTCTGAATCGCCGATTCGAGCTGTAGCTGATGATTACCTTGTTGTTTGCCGGAGAATTAATAGCGTAACAGGCGTTATCGTATATGAAACATACAGACCTGAAGATTTGGTGATTACATTTACTTATGAAAATTTAAATCCATTAGGAATATGACAACGACGCTATATCTATTTGATCATATTAGTGACAAGTTCACATTCGGGAAGTATTGTGGATATACACTCAGTGATGTCTTGGATAAAAACGAAGAATATGTGGATTGGTGTATGATGAATGTAGAAGGTTTTGTCTTGACTGATGAGGTAATGGATGAATTTAAAAAGATATATCCTGATTTCATCATTAGTTCTGCTTTTTTGTTGAAGCAAACATTAAAATTACTTGAAATTACAGATGATGAAGAGGAGAATGAGTATGATGATGAGTGGGATGGCTTGACTCCTGCCGAGAGATACTTGAAAGCGAATGAAAGGGAGTATATTGGTTGGGAAAGGTCTGAACCTGCAACATATAATAGATATAACGGAACGTACGCTCAAGATGAAATGGGATATTCCGATGATGATATAGATACTATCTTCGATGGAGATCCTAGTGCATATTGGAATATAGACTAAATCAAAGAACATGCAAAGAAGAAATAGGGTAAATGCATTGAGTGTGCTTTCCTTTTTAGGGATTGGAATGTTGTTGTCTTGTTGCGACAAACAGCAACATCCGCCATATAAACTGACTGCGTCTCAGACTCCAAAACAAGAAACTCATCTGCGAGAGGAAGTTGATTGGCGTAGCATACAAACAATAGATGCTCATGACGAGCAAGATACTATCGTTGGCAACTTTACGGGGAAGTCGATAGATAGCTTGTGGGTCATGGAGAAGGAAATATTTGGTGAATCATCTGTATTTCCTATTGCGGTGAAATACTATATGGTATCCAGCAACAAGCGAATACCTAGGGTAGAGCTGTATGGTGTTATGCAAGCACCTCCGAAACTGGTCAATGAGGGAGATTTGGATGGAAACGGAACTTGTGAGGTTGGCTATTTGCATACTGCTGAAAATAGCCAATGGCGACAGTACCGCATATTCACGCTTCGAAATGGAAAGTGGAGATACTTGGTTGAAGGAGAATTCTTTGATACCGAAGAGTGGTTTCGACATGCTGGTGTTGAGGTGGCACAGCCAGGACCTCGCAAAGGTACAGTCCTTATTCATTATGGCGTTAGCTATGGTGATGGTTCTGCAATAGTCAAAGATACTATAGTCAAGCCATCGTATTCAAAAATAATGGATTAGTGACTTCCTCGTTATGATAGCAAGAGCGGAAAGCAAGCTGTTACAGTGTTATACAGCTTTCCATTCCGCCCTTTTTTTGTAAAAATCCTTTCTCCGAAAAAATGTAGGATTTATTTGCTTTTATCTCCGAAAAAGTGTAACTTTGCAGCGGATTTATGCCCGAAAAAGTGTGGGGTAAAGGTTGTTTTATGTCCGAAAAAATGTGAATATGGAAAGAAAGGTATATCAAGAGCTGTTGGCTTGGAAGCAAAAGAAAGGGCGTAAGCCTCTGATTCTTACCGGGGCAAGACAGGTTGGAAAGACTTGGCTGATGCAAGAATTCGGTAGACGAGAGTATAGCAAGATGCTATATGTCAATTTTGACTTGGATGAGCGTCTGCAAGGACTCTTCGACCATGACTACGATATACCTCGTATTCTTATGACTTTGCAAGCCTTGACAGGAGTTAAGACTACTCCTGGCGATACCTTGATAATCTTTGATGAGATACAAGAGGTAAGCCGTGGACTTGGAGTGCTGAAGTATTTTTGTGAGAATGCGCCCGAATATCATGTGATGGTGGCTATTTCCTTGTTGGGCATTGCTCTTCATCCTGGTACATCTTTCCCCGTGGGGAAGGTGGATATGCTAGCTGTACATCCTCTTGACTTCGAGGAGTTCTTGGCAGCTGTTGCAGGAGAAGGGATGGTAAACCTCTTGAAATCTCATGATTGGGACATGATATCCGTCTTGAAGGAGAAGTATATCGAGTTGCTTCGTCAGTATTATTATGTGGGTGGTATGCCAGAGGTGGTAAGTGCATTTATTGAAGATCATGACTTGAAAGAGGTGAGACGATTGCAAAATACAATTCTTGAGACTTATTCCAATGATGTGTCAAAGCATGCTCCCAAGAATGATGTCCAGCGCATCATGATGGTGATGCAGTCAATACCGTCTCAATTATCCAAGGAGAACAAGAAGTTTATCTATGGTGTGGTGAAGAAAGGTGCAAGGGCAGCAGAGTTTGAAGTGGCGATACAATGGCTGATGGATTGTGGCATACTGATAAAGGTACCACGAGTAAAGAAAGTGGGGATTCCACTCAAGATTTATGAGGACCTATCAGCCTTTAAGTTGTTCTTTCTTGACTTGGGCTTGCTGGGCGCACTCTGTGAGGCTCCTGCCGACTTGATGCTTGTGGGTAATGATGCATTCACTGAATTCAAGGGCATGTTTACAGAGCAATTTGTTTTGCAGCAGATGGTATCTATGCCTGATGTCTTCATATATTATTGGAGCAGCGAACACAGCGATGGTGAATTGGATTTCTTTATTCAAAGGGGGGCTCGCATTATTCCGATAGAGGTGAAGGCAGAGGAAAATGTTCGAGCAAAGTCACTTCGTCATTTTATATTGGCAAATCCTTCGCTTAAAGGTTTGCGTTTTTCTATGGCTGATTATCAGGAGCAAGATTGGATGACCAATATCCCATTGTATGCTGTGAGTGAAATGGCTTGTGTCTCATCACGAAAATAAGTCATCCATGGTTACTTCGTTCTGTATCATACCATTGGATTTGACTCCGTAAACTTCTCACTACGCCCGAACATATGTTTGGGCGTAGTGAGACTTATGTCTGTCGGTAGTGGGACATAAGCTTGGGCGTAGTGAGAAGGTTGTGGATGTCGAATTCGCACACCCTCTGCTTATAGTTCCATACCCCTTAGCTCCTAGCTTGGGCTCCCTTTACTCTTAGGTTGTTTTCACTTTTAGTGGAGTCCTGTTTCGCTAAAAGCGGGAAATGCTTCCTCCCTTCACTGCAATCGCTTGGCAATCAGATGGAATTGCAGAAAAGTGAAGGGAGGTAGGCTTTTGTTTTTAGTTTTACAAGAACTGCGTGAGATATACTGGCAAGAAGAGTGTCTGCTCATCTTTCTGCAAATCCTTTGTATAAATCAAGTATCGCTGGAGCACCCTGCTGGAGAATTTCTGGCAGAAGGCATCGAGCGAGGCATGGCGCTTGTAGCCGGATGACTTCACCTCTATCGGGCAAATCTTATTGCCACGAGAGAGGAGGAAGTTTATCTCGTAATTGTGCTTGCCAGTCTCGGTAGGGAATGTATAGTAGAATAGCTTGTTGCCCGATGCAGTTAACATCTGCGCCACCATGTTCTCATAAACATAGCCAAGACTGGCATCCAACTTGTCGCTCATCAACTTCTGATAGATGATGTTCTCCGTGAAATCCTTGTCCTTGAATGCCAAGGTGATAAAGAGACCAGTATCGGCTACATACATCTTGTATTTGGATACATCCATGGATAGCGACATGCCTACTCCTGGGTCGTTGGCATGATACGCCATGTTGATGGTGCGAGATTCTCTAAGCTCAGAGATGAGCTGGAGCACTTTTTCTGAGTCAGCGTTGTTGCCTATGGTTGCTGTTATTTGATAGCGAGATGCGTTACTGTTGAGCTGTGCCGGGATGGCATCAAAGAGAGAGGATATTCTTCCTGATGGGTCAATCTTGTAGAAATCATCTTCGTATAGTTGGATAATGCCTCTTTTCACTCTATCCACTTCTTGTAGATTGTGACTATCTAGATATTCACTTACGGCCTGTGGCATACCACCGACTACCATATAGATACGAAAATCTCGCATCAGTTTGCGTGCTACTGCGTCACCAATAGCAATCTTTTTGTCGAAAAGCATTTTGAGTTGTGGGTAAGAGACTGTGTCGTCTTGTGCCCATTTGAACTCCTCGTAGTCCATCGGATTCAGCGTCATCTTCTCTTCTTCACTTGGAATCACGATGTCTTTCACGTTCTTATGGATAGAAATTAAAGAGCCGGTTTCTATATAATCATATCGTCCATCGGCAACCAAATGTTTGATGGCTTGGCGAGCTTTGGGGCATTTCTGAACTTCATCAAAGATAACTAGCGATTTACGTTCTATGAGTGATACGCCCAATCTGAACTGTAACTGCATAAAGAAATATTCTAGGTCGCTGATGTAATCAAAGAGTTCCATGATTTCTTTTGAGGCAATGGAGAAGTCGATGAGAACATACGATTCGTATTCTTTCTTGGCAAATTGCTTGGCAAGAGTTGATTTTCCGACACGTCTGGCACCTTCTATCATTACCGCAGTCTTCCCCCCTCGGTTGTTTTTCCAATCGAGCAGTTTGTCATACAGTTTTCTTTTGAATATCCTCATAATCTTTTCTTGTTAATGTTTTGATTTGGGTGCAAATATACACAAAAAACATGTTTCCTCAAAAACTTTTTGGTTAAATTCCCCCGAAATCTCAAAATCTTTTTAACTGAAATCCCCCGAAATCTCAAAATCTTTGTTTTTTGTTGGCTTAATACTAGAAAAAGTTGACTTATGCTAGAGAGCCAGATAGACTAGTTCCCCCTTCTTTTCTCTTAATTAATATCAAAAATGTGCAATCTTGCCACTTTTTCATATCAAAAATGTGTAATTTTGCCGAAAATGGATATTAACGTAGGATTTGGAAGATAAAGGCAATGATGACAGAAAAGGAAAAATGTAGTTGGGGCATGCTGTATGATGCCAACTATGACAGGGAATTGGTAGAGGAACGACAGATGTGCAAGGACGAAGGATATTCCTGCTAACTCTTTGGCATACGGCAATCCTTGCAGAGTCATTCGGGAGATTTAACCGTTTTCGTGTATTCCTAAACCTTTTTACGGATATTTCTTTCCTTTTTATGGTGGTTTCAGAAATTCTTCTTATTTTTGCAGTGAGAAGAAGCGATGACGCATAGGTGTGAATGGCATTGCTTGATGTCCCTAGAGACAAAGAATATTCTTTAAATGGCAAAGTGAAGTATGGAAGAAATTATCAAACTCAGTTCGGTGGATAAGTACTGCGAGTTCTTCGGAATGGAGACGCAGAATCCCTTGGTGGCGGTTATCGATTTGAAGGATTGTACACGCCATCCTTCTAATTTCTCGTTCAATTATGGTTTGTATGCTCTTTTCTTGAAAGAAAACTTGGCGTGCAATATCACTTATGGTCGTCAGAAATATGATTACCAGGAGGGTACGGTGACGAGCTTTGCCCCAGGACAGGTGACGCATGTGACGATGAAATCTGATCAGATGCCTCAGTGTGTGGGATTGCTCTTCCATCCTGACCTTATCAAGGGCACGCCTTTGGCTCGTGAGATGCGCAACTATTCCTTCTTCTCTTATAGTTCGAATGAGGCATTGCACCTTTCTGACGAGGAGAAGAAGATTTTCAAGGACTGCTTGGAGAAGATCAAGATAGAGTTGCAACGCCCGATAGATAAGTTCAGCCGCAAGCTCATCGCCATGAATATCGAACTACTCTTGAACTATTGCATGCGCTTCTATGCCCGCCAGTTTGTGACCCGTGAGGTAACCAACAAGGATGTCGTCGGTCGTTTTGAGGCATTGCTGGATGATTATTTCACTGGCAACAAGCCACATCAGGAGGGCTTGCCAAGCGTGAAGTACTTTGCCGATAAGGTTTGCCTCTCGCCTAATTACTTCGGCGACCTCATCAAGAAGGAGACAGGCATGAGTGCGCAGGAATATATCCAAGACAAGATTATCGACCTAGCCAAGTCGATGCTGTTGGGGTCGGAGAAGACTATCTCGGAGATTTCCTACGACCTCGGCTTCCAATATTCCCAGCATTTCAACCGTGTATTCAAGAAGAATACCGGCCTCACTCCGAGTGCGTATAGAAAATCATAAACAAAATGTATAGTCCCCATCCTTTAGTTCGTTTTGTCAGTCTTGGCAAGATGAACACGTTCGACTTGACCCAATGCTTTGTGGTGGTGCTGCAAGGCAGGGAGAGCCGTGTGTGTACGGGAATCACTTGTTGCGATTTCCGTGATGCCACGATGCTCTTCTTCCGTCCGGGCGAGTGCCAGGAGTATGTGGATAGGATGAAGAATACGGCTTGTGGTGCAGAGGTAAAAGTGCTTTGTTTCTGTGGCGAATGGTTGGAGTATTGCTTGGAGAAGGCTTTCGAGAAGGAAGGAAGTCTGTCTGGGTATCAGATTTGCCTTTCTCATATCCATGTGCCATCCAATGGCGATGGGTATCAGAAGATATATTCTTGGCAGAAAAGATACACCTTTTTCCAATATCATATGAAGGAGTCGCTGCACCTCTCCTTGCGAGAGAAAGCCATCGTTTGCCGTTGCTTGGATGACATCCAGGCAGAATTGGATTGGGACTTGGATGATTTCTCCAATGTCTTGCTTGCCGAAAAGATAAAAATACTCTTCGATTATTGCAGCCGTTATTATGTGCGTCAGCATCTCAGTCGCTCTTGCGTCAATCATACGTTGATGCAGAAGATAGAGCGAGCGGTGGATGACTATCTCCTTTCGGGCGATAATTGTCTTACTTGTTGCCATGTCTCTTCCCATCGCTTTGCCGAGCCATTGGGTATGAGCGATGCTTATTTTGTGGATTTCTTGCGCAAGGAGACTGGCAAGTGTATCGACAAATATGTCTGCACCCGCCATTTTGAGGTAGCAAAACATCTGCTCCTCTCGTCCCACGATTCCTTGATTTGCATCGCCCGAAAACTCGGCTATCATTCCTTGCAAAGCTTCTCTGCTACCTTCAAGAGGGTAGTGGGATGCTCTCCTTCCGATTATCGCAATATGAACTAAAATATGCCCTAATCCCAAAAATAGGTATGAATTTTAGGATTGTAATCCCAAAAATCACCCTAAATTTTGGGATTAGGGATTTTTTTGTTATCTTTGCGGTCGAATATTCTTATATCAATTCAATCTTTTTCATATTAAGAATAGGTAACAAGATAATAATGATAATATGATACGACGACAATTACAAGACGTGATCGAGGCTCGTATGTTTGCTGGCAAGGCAATCATTGTGATAGGGGCAAGACAAGTAGGTAAGAGTACGCTCTTCAATATGGTATTGGAGGGGCGTAAGGAATCTGCATTGCAGTTGAATTGCGATGAGCCTGAGGTGCAAGAGATGCTGTCAGCGATGAATACGCAAGAGTTGAAATTGCTGATAGGACAGAATAAGATTCTTGTCATAGATGAGGCTCAGAGGGTGGAGAATATCGGTATGACCTTGAAGCGAATCACTGATAACTTCCCTGATGTCCAATTGTTGGTGACAGGCTCTTCCTCTTTTGAACTCCAAAATAAACTCAATGAACCATTGACAGGGAGAAAGTTTGAGTATCATCTCTTTCCTTTGTCAACAGGCGAATTGTTGAATGCACAAGGCTTGCTCTCTGTAAAGCAAACCTTGGAAAGCCGTCTTATTTTTGGTTCTTATCCCGACATCTTCAATCATCAAGAGGATGCCAAGGACTTATTATATAATCTTTCCAATAGTTATTTGTACAAGGATTTATTGAATTTGGAGAGTGTGCGTCGTCCGGCATTGTTGGGCAAGCTTCTTACGGCTTTGGCCTTGCAAGTGACAAGCGAGGTTTCTTATAATGAGTTGGCTCAGACGGTGGGTACGGATAATAAGACGGTAGAGAAGTATGTTGCTTTGTTGGAGAAGTGTTATATCATCTTTAAGTTGAATGGCTTCAGTCGCAATCTTCGCACGGAACTGAAACGTGCCAAGAAGTTCTATTTCTATGACAATGGTATTAGAAATGCCATCTTGCAGAATTTCGCTCCCCTTGCTCTTCGTCAAGACGTGGGGGCATTATGGGAAAACTTCTTCATCAGTGAGCGTATCAAGGCTAATCAATATTGTGGTCGATACGTGAATAGTTATTTCTGGCGCACCAACCAGCAGCAAGAGATTGACTATATCGAGGAGTGCGATGGTCAGTTCTCTCTTTTTGAGATGAAGTGGAATCCCAAGCGAGCCAACACCCAGTTCCCCAATACTTTTCTTACGGCGTATGATGTGAAGGAAAAGGCTATTGTAACGCCAGAGAATTGGCTGGAGTGGGTGAAATGATAAGGAAGAAATGAAATAAAATCATTTCAAACCAATCGATTTGAAATAAAATGGTTTGAAATGATTCTATTTCAAATAAATTGTTTATATTTGCACCCGAAACAAAGTAATCAGATGTAATTCTCTATCAACCTAAACATGAAGAAATTAATACTAATCGTTTGCCTTGGCTTCATCAGCCTTGATATGCTGGCACAGGGAAGCGACTCACCTCTGTCGCTATCCCTTGCAGGAGAATGGAACGTGACACTTGGCGATGCCAAGGAGGTGAGACATGCCATGCTCCCTGGCACCATCGACACCAATCACTTGGGATTTGCACCTAGTGATACCACCGAGACCACGCATCTTACTCGCCTCTATGCCTACAAGGGCAAGGCGACTTATTCTCGCACCATCGAGATTCCGAAGCAGTGGAAGAAGGCGGCGGTGGAGCTTTTCTTGGAGCGTGCGAAGCCGACTTGGGTGTATGTGGATGGAAACCTTGTGGATTCCTGCAACTTTATCTCCACTCCTCAGCGATACATCTTGCCGAAATTGAAAACTGGCAAGCATCAGTTGGATATTGTGGTGGATAATTCTCGTGGTGTGCCTGAGCAAGTGTATGGCTCCAGCCACGCCTATACCGAGGATACACAGACCAACTGGAATGGAATCATCGGAGAAATTTCCCTGAAGCAGGTAGAGTTGAAAGCTGGTCAGAAATTGAAATCTGGTATGGTACAAAGTGAGTCCCGACAATATTCTGGCAAGGTGCTTCCTTGCTTCAAGGACTTCCATATCGAGGGTGCTCATTTCTATGCTGATGGGCATCCTGTCTTCCTTCGTGGCAAGCATGATGCTGCTGTTTGGCCACTCACGGGGCATGTCGATATGACGGTGGAGGGATGGATGAAGTATCTCGGCATTTGCAGGGCGTATGGCATCAATCATGTGCGTTTCCACTCTTGGTGTCCACCAGAGGCGGCTTTCGTGGCTGCTGACAGCTTGGGCATTTATCTACAGCCCGAACTTCCTTTCTGGGGCTCCTTTGATGATAAGGACGAGAAGTTGATGGCGTTCTTGCATCAAGAGGGTGAGAATATCTTGCGAGAATATGGACATCATCCTTCCTTCCGCATGATGGCTTTGGGCAATGAACTCTGGGGAAGCATCGACAAGATGAAGGAGTTTGTGGATGACTTCCGTGAGATAGCTCCCGACAAATACTATACCTTTGGCAGCAACTACTATCTCGGTTACCAAGGGGTGAAAGAGGGGATGGATTACTTCACTACTTGTCGCATAGGCGGCGAGGGATGGGGTAAATACAATACCCATACCCGTGGCTCCTTCTCCTTCGCCGATGCTTACGATGGAGGAATCATCAATCATTTCCGTCCGAACACTACGATGAACTTTGATGAGGCCTGCGATAAGTGGGCTTCTCCTCAGCCTTGGCAGAGGCAAGATGTGGAGCAAACTTCTTATAAGCGAGCCGCTGGCATCCCGATTATCTCTCACGAGACAGGACAGTTCCAAACCTATCCCGACTTCCGTGAGATCAAGAAATACACGGGCGTGCTCTATCCTTACAACTTCGAGATCTTCCGCCGTCGCCTTGCCGCTGCCGGAATGCTTTCGCAAGCAGATGATTTCCACAAGGCTTCGGGCTTGTGGAGCGTGAAACTCTATAAGGCGGACATTGAGATGGATCTCAGAACCAAGAACATGGCAGGCTTCCAACTTCTCGATATTCAGGATTATCCTGGTCAGGGTAGTGCCTTCGTGGGCATTCTTGATGCTTTCATGGAGAGCAAGGGAATCACCACGGCGAATGAATGGCATCAGTGGTGTTCATCTGTGGTGCCTCTCTTGGTGACGGATCGCTTCTGCTATGACGAAAATGAGATGATGAATGCCAAGGTGCAAATCGCCAACTATGGTGGTGAATCGCTCAAGGGAAAGAAGTTGGTCTGGAAGTTGGATTATGCTCTGGACGAGAACTTTGGCGATGATGCTGCGCCAAACACAGGAGCAAATATCGATCGCTTTAATCAACCTTCGCCTTTGGCACAAGGGGAGATACCTATCACCACAGATGAAGAGGGCTTGATAGACATTGGCGAAATCCATCATAAGATGAAGGTGATGGCAGATGGTTTTAACGATGGCAATGGAACGTGTCTTGATGTCAAGATTCCTTCGAGAAAGGTCATCTTGACGTTGGATATAGATTATGGGCGATATGATGCGAGAAGACATCGCAATACCTATGACCTTTGGATCTATACCACCGAAAAGAATCTTGATATATATAAGGAAGGTGTCGTGATAACAAGCGACTTGACTGATGAGGTAGCAAAGAAACTTGAAAAGGGTGCCAAGGTGCTTTGGATGCCTACGACCTCGAAGAACTTTGTGGCTTCTGCCGATACGATTTCGCAGGCAAGCAATGCCACTCCATATACCGTTGGCGGCCTCTTCCAAACCGATTACTGGAACTATCGTATGTTCAAGACTATCTGTGAGAACAACAAGAAGACGGTATCTCCTGGCACATTGGGTATCCTTACCAATCCGAAGCATCCTATCTTCTGTGATTTCCCTACCGAGATGCACACCAACTGGCAGTGGTTCCCTGTTATCAAGGACTCTCATCCTTTGGTGCTGGACAACTTTGCGAAGGATGACAAGCCTATCGTGCAAGTCATCGACAATATCGAGCGCAGCCACAAACTCGGTCTTGTGATGGAGTGGAAGGTGGGCGCAGGCAAGCTCCTCGTCTGCATGAGCGACTTGGAGAAGGCTTCCGAATATCCTGAGGGCAGAGCTTTCTATGAGAGTGTATTGAGTTATATGCGTTCGCCTGAGTTTGCCCCACAGTCTGAAATCACCATCGCAGGTTTGAGGAAGAAGCTGAAAGAGGAGCCTCGACAGATTAGTTTGAAGGAACTGAATAATATCTCGCAATACTAAAATTGCAATCAGATAAATAGTAAGCACGTGTCGAAATGTAACATGTATGTTATGTTTCGGCATGTGCTTTTTTTGTTAAGCGGTTGGTCTCAAATGTGTTAACCTCTAATAAAATCCTCTTTGTAAATGGCGGTATGTCTAGAAATTTCCGTACATTTGCAAGTGCAGAATCATGCAGAGCATGATGACTCTAAGTTGCGATGATGAATGAATTAACAAGATTATAAACCTAACAATTGTATATTAAGTAAAAGCAAATGAAATCTTTAAGAATGTATCTCTTGCTTCTATTGTTCTTGGGAGGAATAGGAGCGTATGCCGATGATGTGGAGTTTGATGTGGCATCGGAGGGCTGGAATGTCAGCTATTCCGGTACGGCGAATGTAACCCTAAAAGGACGAACTTTCACGAAAGGGGAATGGAGTGGCTTTTGCCTTCCTTTTGATGCAAGTAAAGAAACCTTGGATGCTGCCCTCGGAGAGGGATGTTATAGCCTCCAAGCTTACTCTTCCTTTGCAGATAACAAAATCCAATTCACGAAGGTGACAGCGGCAACTGCTGGAACACCTTACTTCATCTATTTGAATAAGACGATGGAGGATCCGAAGTTCAACAATGTGACTTTTGTGTCGGATGTGAATCTCGGATATGGTGGTTATTCTGCAGATTGGAGAGGCACGACAACTATTAGTGCGAACCTACAATTTCGTGGCTTTTATTATAAGAAAGCTAACTATAATCTATACAATAACTCCTCCGACCAAACAAACAATGCTTATTATTTGAGTGGCGATGGAATACTACAAGATGTCAGAAAAGGAGAATATACAGATTCTCCTTTGGGAATTGATGTTTGTATCTTGATAACTGGTTATTCTTCAAGCTTTCAGAAGCCAACAGTCGTTTTCGAGGAAGACGATGTCATTAATAGTGGTGGAACCAGTGGCGGTGGCTCAGGTGGCTCAGGTGGCGAGTCAGGTTCTACCGATGACCCTACATCTTTGACTTACAAAATCAAGAACAAGCTTCAGCTTACTGATGTTCCTACGCTCTATATCGACATTGAGGGAGTAGGTAGTACCGATACAGACTTGGATAAGGCTTTATTTAAGAATAGACAGACAGGTGAGGCTCCTTACCAAGTGGGTGCTACTATTACTTTGAAAGACAATGGCAGCGATAAGGATACCAAACACCTTGCCGAGTTTACAGATAAAGTAGATATCAAGGTGCGTGGTAACTCTACTGCTAATCCTACCAATGGTAAGAAGGCTTATCGCCTGAAATTTCCAAAGAAACATAAGCACGACTTGCTTGGTTTGGGCTATGAGAAGAGAAATTGGGCACTCCTTGCCAATGTCTTCGACCATTCCATGATTCGTAATGCCCTTTCTTATCATTTGGAGAAAGAAGTGGGCTTGGACTTCTGCCCAGGTTATAAGTTTGTCGATTTGGTTATCAATGGAAACTATCGTGGTACTTATCAGATTTGTGATCATGTGGAAACTGGCACTAATCGTGTGGATGTAGATGAGGATGCAGGTTGGATGGTAGAGTTCCAAGGACGAGGCGATATGCTTGACCAACCTCTTTGTTTCAACCAAGATGGCTTGCAGATGAATATCAAGAACCCTGAGCCGGCAGATGAAACCAATGCGGAAGAGGTTGCAACATTCATAGCACCTTTCCAAGAGTGGTTTACTAAGACTTGGTCTCCTCAGTGGAAGGCTACTGATGCATACGGAGCTAACTCTGGTTGGCGTTCTGTCAACGATGAGGAATCCCTTATGAAGTTCTGGATTGCGACTGAACTGACTGGTGACTATGATGGTTGGATGACCGTGAAGGCTTACAAGGAGGCTGATGAAGCTAAGTTACACTATGGACCAGTATGGGACAAAGACTTGGCGTACGGCAATTATGGCGGCGAGCAGTCTGCAAAGTTGGTTTCTAATAATGGAAATGGTTCCAGCTTGGTGACATTCTTGAATGAGAGCCTCCTCAAGGATCCTATCTTCACCAAGAAGCTCAAGGCAAAACTTGACCAACTTCTTAGTGATGGCTTATATGAAAAAATGTGTGCCAAGATTGATGACTTGGCAGCCATTGTGGCTCAGACAGAAGAATTGAGTAATACAAAGTTCCCTCGTAGTAGCAAGGTGGGTGAGGAAACTAATAATTACGAGACTTATGCCAAGACCATCACTCCTTTGAAAGATTATCTCAAAACTCGTTTTGAGACCGTACAGAACTTATTGGATGAACTTTGTAAGGCTGCTAATGCTAAGATAGAGAAAGTAACTTACGAGCCAGGCAATGCGTGGTGGAATACTGGTTTGGTGGGCTACGATTTCGGAAATGGCAATATGAACCGATTAACCGATGCTCAAGTGGATAACCGTACCTACAAGGCAAACGAGTGGAACTCATTCTGTCTTCCTTTCGATGTATCTATGGATCAGATGAAGACGGTCTTTGGCAATGATGTAGAGGTGGTCAATCATGTCGGTATGGATACGGATGCTAAGACGATGCTCTTTGCCCCAGTCTCAGAAACCATGCTTTATGCAGGAGAGCCTTATCTTGTGAAGTTCTCAGGCTCAGATGTTGTCAATCCAACCTTTAAGGATGTCATCATCACGCAGACGGCAAATCAGGCAACTGAATATAATGGTAAAGGCGTAAGCTTTGATGGCAAACATACCTTCTATGGTACGCTCTTCCACGGATATAATATAAAGACTTCAACTGACTATCTCTTCAGCAAAGATGTCTATTCTACTGCATCTTCTTTGGCGCAGGCGACAAGTAATACGGAGAATGGCGCTCGTACCTTCATCCGAGTATCAGATGGTACAACTCCTGCCATCAAGATTCAGACGGCTGATGAGGCTTCGAAATTTACCTACGATGTTACCAACGGGTATGTCCATACCGCTTGGTGCCAGTATGACAACCAGACGAAGAATGTGACCATAGAGAATCGTGACACACTTCATGCGGGCGAGTGGAATATGATGTGCTTGCCTTTCAAACTCTCTGCCGCAGGCTATAAGAAGGCATTTGGCGAGGATGTGAAAGTGGCTGAGTTCACGGGCGTCACCAAGTCGGAAGGTGGTGAGTTGGTATCATTCAATCTCGCTTACATTAATGAGAAGAATGGTATGAAGGCAGCTACTCCTTATCTCATTAAACCATCTAAGGGCATTCCTATGGCTGATGTAACTTTCGAAGGTGTGAAGGTCTCTACGAAGACGACCGAAGAGCAAGCTACAGGTGATGTGAATTGCAAGCTGATAGGTACATTGCAGCCGACAATCTTGAATAAGGGACATCAGCAGTTGGTGTTGAAAGCAAGCAATGAGTTGCAATACATGTCTCCTAATTCTAAAATTCCAATGCAGGCTTGTCGTGCTTATTTCGAGTTGACAGACACGGGTACAGGAACGGTGGCTGCTGCAAAGGGCTTCAGCTTCTCCATTGATGGGGAGACGACAGGTGTGAAGGTTATTGACGTGAATGCTCCATCGGCTTCTACCAATACTAGAGTTTATAATATGAACGGCCAATTGGTGGGAACTTCTGTGGAGAACTTGCCACAAGGCATCTATGTTATTGCAGGCAAGAAAGTAGTAAAGTAAAGATATAAGGACAGGTTAAATGACAACAGAAATGATAAATAGCAAAAAGAGCGATGGCGAGTATATCACGCCATCGTGCTCTATACTCTCTATAGTAGAAGAATCTATGATTGCGGCTTCGCCAGACCCTCCTTCGCCACAGCCAACTCCGGATCCACCCCCACTTGGTCCTCCTTCATCAGAAACGAATGACCCTAATCGTTACGCCAAGCAGCACCATTACTACGATGTTTGGGAACAATGGTAAAAGGCAACTCATAGCATAGAAAAAGAACATATCATGGTATCGAAACAGAGGTCTGGAGACTAGGCTGCTAAAACTCCCTCCAGACGTATATAGAAAAACCTCGGGACATTTTTCGAAAAAAGTCCCGAGGAAAAAATAAAAAAGTCGGGACTTTCTTTTGAAAGCATCCCGACTTTTTTATTTCTTATAAGTAAGCAGTCATTTAAGACTGACTTGCCGATGATTTCTCAAACTCCCATTACTTGGCATTGATTTCCTTTAAGAGGCGATCGGCATGTCCCCACTTATCCATCAAGTAGAGCACATAGCGAATATCCACGCCGATGCAACGAGCCAAGCGCTTGTCGAAGTTGATGTCTGAGCTGAGGCTATCCCAGTTGCCATCGAAGGCAAGACCAATCAACTCACCCTTGCCATTGAACATTGGACTACCAGAGTTACCACCCGTGATGTCGTTGTTGGTCAAGAAACAGAGCTGCATCTTGCTGGTAGTCTTGTCCTGGTACTTTCCGAAGTCGCTCTCAGAGAGAAGTTCGTGCATGATAGGCTCGGCATAGTAGTCGAGCACCTTGTCGCCTCGCTTCATCTTCTCCACGATGCTCTCGGCAGTGGTGTAATAGCCCGATGGCTTGCCACCGAGGTCGAAACCGCCTACCTGACCGTAGCTGAGGCGCATGGTGAAGTTGGCATCGCTATAGTGAGGCATATCCTCCTCCATGCGAAGCTTGGCAGCACAGAGATACTTCTCTTGCTCGGCGATAGAGTCACTATTGACACCCAATGCCTCCACGAAGTCTGCGTAGATATCGTTCAAGTCCATTCCGAATGCCACGCCTGGGTCTTTCTCGTAGCCCTTCTTGTTGAAGTAGAACTTGGCACCCTTCTTCATGAGGAGTGACTTGTTCCAAAGGTAATCCACATATTTAGCGTAGTCGCCACCAAACTGGCTGTCGATGGTCTTGTAGAACTTAGGCAACCACTTGGCTGATACGTGCTCCTTGTAGTTCTTGAGCAATGTGGAGAGCACCTCCTTGTCGAGTGCCATATCCCATTCATCACTGTTGTCGTCAAACTCGTGGTATTGCTTCTTCAAGTTCTTCTCTGGTCCCTTTACCTCCATGCCATTCTGTAGTTTGAAGGCACGGGTGGAGAACTCTACGTTGCTGCGGCGAGTGAACGACTCGGAGAAGTTGGTCCAGGCATACATGATGTCGGTATTCTCCTTGTAGAGCTTCTGGAGCTTGTCGAAATCCACCTTGTGGGCGAGGTCATTGGCAGCCTTGGCAGTGTCTTGCCAAGCACGGAGACGAGTCTCATACTCACGCTTCAAGTTGACGATGCCGATGGAGTCGATGCACTTGTTCATACCGATGGAGTTCTTCCAGTAGTTGGAAGAGCTGGCGTACTTGCTGTCGTACTTGATGCGTACAGCCTCGTCGGCACGCATGTGCTTCTGCATCACCTCCTGCTTCACGCCACGTACTTGGGCACGAGGAGTGTTCTCGGCATCACGCATCATCTGGATGCCATAGCTGGAGAGGTAACGCTCGGTACTGCCAGGATAACCCATGGTCATGGCATAGTCGCCATCCTTGTAACCTTGCAGGGAAACTTGCGCCCAACGCTTAGGGTGATAAGGCACATTGTCCTTGCTGTAGGCGGCAGGACCATTGGTCTTAGGGTCGGCATAGATGCGGAATACGGAGAAGTCGCATGTCTGGCGAGGCCACATCCAGTTGTCGGTGTCGCCACCAAACTTACCCATTGACTTTGGTACGGTGAAGACCAAGCGGAGGTCGGTGAAGTCACGATAGGTAGTGGCATACCACTTGTTGCCCTCATAGAATGGCTGCACGGTGACGTGGAGGGTGGAGTCGTTCTTCTTCACCTCCTTGGTCATGGCGTTCTCCAAGGAATCCACTAGTTCGCTGCGCTTCTGACCGCTCAACTTCTCATATCCGAGGTTCATCACTTGGTCGGTTACGTCTTTCTGATCAACCATAAAGCTGACGAACATGTTCTCGTTAGGCAATTCCTCTTCGTATGATTTGGCGAAGAAGCCATTGAGCATGTAGTCGTGCTCCACGGTAGAGTGGCTACGGATGGATTCGAAGCCGCAGTGGTGGTTGGTGAAAACAAGACCGTCTGGTGATACCACTACGCCTGAGCAATAGCCGGAGAAGTTAACCACAGCATTCTTCAAGGCGTTGTCGCCATTGTAGAGTTGGTCGTACGTCATTGAGAAGCCTTCACGCTGCATCATCTCATATACGGCGTTAGGCAAGTTGTAAATCGTCCACATTCCCTCGTCAGCGTGAGCGGTGTTGATTCCGCAGAACGCCATGATAGAGGCGATAAGGACCGTTGCTTTTTTCTTCATTTTTCTTCTTTATGTTGTTGTTTGTACTTTTTCTGTCTTATCAGTTTGCAAAGTTACGATATTTCTGTGAGATAACGTTCAAGTAGAACGGAAAAAGTGGCGATTTCCTTAAAGTCTCGCATAGGCGATGAGTTTTTCACTTATACTTGAAAAAACAGATAAAAACGATAGTTTTTTCACTTATACTGGAAAAAGATTATAAAATCGAGAAATTTTTCTTGTATAAGTGAAAGATTTATGCTATCTTTGCGCCATAAAACGGATGAATTATGGAGATTATCAATAGAAAACAATATGTGGACCGAGTATTAAACTACTTGGGCAAAGGCTTGATTCTTGTCTTGACTGGTCAAAGGCGTGTGGGCAAGAGCTGTGTTTTGCAGAGTGTAGCCAAGCAAATCACAGCTAAGGATGATTCTGCCAATGTGATATATATCAATAAGGAGTATGCGGAATTTAACAGTCTGAAGACAGATGAAGACTTAAATGAATATGTATCGGCTCGTTTGAAGGAGCAGATGCATAATTATCTTTTCGTAGATGAGGTGCAAGATATTGATGGATTTGAGAATGCCTTGCGCAATTTTCAAGCCAAGGATTTGTGTGATATTGTAGTGACAGGAAGTAATGCTAAGATGCTCTCTGGTGAGCTTGCCACTTATCTCTCAGGTAGATATGTAGAGATTCATATTCAGAGCCTTAGTTATTCAGAGTTCCTGCTTTTCCATAGATTGCCTGATACGGATGATACCTTCTTGAAGTATCTTACTTGGGGTGGTTTGCCTCAGCTGGCACATATCGGACTTGACAATCGCCAAATGCTGACAGACTATTTGGGGGACATCTATAATACGGTCATCATGAAGGATGTCATTAGTCGAGAGAGTATTCGCAACGTGCGATTTTTGACCGACTTGGTGCGTTTCGTAGGTGATAACATTGGCAAGAATATTTCTGCCAACAGTATCAAGAATTTTATGTTGTCACAGAATATCACGATCTCCCCAACATTGACATCCAATTATCTTTCCTATCTCTGCAATGCCTATATCATTGATCAAGTAAGACGTTTTGATGTTCGTGGCAAGCGAGTGTTCGAGACTAATGAGAAGTATTATTTCGAGGATATTGGTCTTCGCAATGTACTGGTGGGATCGAATCTGCGAATGGATATTGAGAAATTGCTAGAGAATGTAGTTTATTTGCATTTATCTAGTCAAGGATACCAAGTGACCGTGGGACAACTCCAGAATGGCGAAGTCGATTTTGTGGCAGAGCGTGGAGGAGACAGGCTTTATGTGCAGGTTACCTATCTGCTGGCTACGCAAGAGACGATGGATAGGGAATTTGGCAATCTCCGACGCATCAAGGACGATTATCCCAAGAAGGTAGTTTGCATGGATGCACTGGCGGCAGAAGGCAATTATGAAGGGATAGAGTGTGTGCATGTAAGGGAGTTCCTAAAGGGGCAATAGCTCAGCTTGCTGCCGAGCTATGCCTTCTGTTCCTCTATGAAATGGATATGCAGACATCTATTCTTTAGTACCCAGTTTTCACCTAATAAGAGATTTCTGAAAAAACGGACGAGATAAATAGGTGAGTAATCTATATCTTTTAGAATATTGCGATAGTTGGCACGTACCAAGGCATTGCGGAAATACCAAGAGTGCTTGGCAAACATCTCATTATTTACCTTATAGCCTAAAGAGCGAAGATACTGGATGGTAAAGATAGCAGTGGTGTGAGTGTTCCCCTCACGGAAAGCATGGATTTGCCAGATGCCAGATACGAATTTGGCAATATGCTCAATCTTCTCATCATCCGAAAGGTCTTTGTATTGGAAGTTTTTTTCCTGCTCGATATCCCAATCCAAGGCACGGCGCAAGTCTTCCCAGTTGAGATAGCTCACGCTGTCGCCCTCCAATACCCATTCTTTCTTGGAAATGTCGTATTGTCGGATTTCCCCAGCATGTTTGAATACTCCCTCGAAGATGCGGCGATGCAAGGATACATATCCATTGGTATTGAATGCAAAAGTCTTTGTAGATAAGATCTTAGCAATATTGGCTGAAACCTTGTCTGCCTCTTCCTCCTCCTCTTCCTTAGGTGTACGGACCGTCTTGCTCTGATAGTAAGAGTCAATCAGTTTTCTGGTTTCATCCAGAGTGATTTCTCCTTCGATGTTTCGCTTAGCCACATCTATGAGATACGCCGACGGTTGCAGCCCATCTACAGCCTGCAATCCGATAGCCGTCTTCCAGTTCTCGGCACTTTCCTTCTGCGAAGGTTCTCCCTGACGGAGATACTCGTCGAAGGAAGAGAAGTCTTGTTGATGATGATTCATAGATGTAATGCCTTGCTTATGGTTTGCAAAGTTACGACTTTATTTTGAGAGAACCAATGTTTTGGAAGCAAAAATGCTATCTTATCTATCCTAAGCCATCTTTGTGCGCCCAAACATCAATATTTTTTAGAAAAAGTTCCCTTTAATGATACGACTTTCCGAATTATTCATTACCTTTGCATTTGAGTTGGAGCAGCATGAAAAGACTTGCTGCGTTGAAGGCTCAACATAATATAGAGCGTTTTGATATTATCCAAGGACTGAAATGTGGAAGTTTCAATACTTGTTTGGATAATGGCAATTCAGCTCACGCATAGGATAATTGTACCCTTTTGAGAGAGGGCATAATATACCTTATAGCGTGGGCTATTGCTTCATTGCCAACAAGCGGGTCCTTCCACAACCTCAGTCCTGGCATATAAGCAATAGTTCCCACGCTTTTCCTCTTATTAATCGCTTACTTCTGGGAAACAGTTGGCATAATGCTTAAGCGTATGAAACATAATCAAGTGGATTTTACAGTTGATGGTGTGCCTGGTAAATACAGCATCGACTTTACGGATGATGCTACAAGTAAAAAACAGCATCTGCAAAATGCAAGTGTGTATATAAAAGATTATATACAAAAAGAATTAGGTATTAAGACGAATCCCAATTATAACGTTGAGGATATATATTCAGTAGAAGATAATTTATAAATAGATGTAATTATGAGCATTAAATTGTTTAAATTCTTGCTTTTCAATGCGATTACTATCGCTTTGTTTGGCTTTGCTTCTTGTAGCAGTGGTAGTGACGATGAGGTTGGTAATGGTATAGATGGTAGTACTATGGTAGTCAAACTTAGTGCTGCCGGAACACTTGCTTCGCATATTGATGATGATGTAATGTACAAGATTACTCGGCTAAAGGTGACTGGTGAAATCAATAGTACTGATATTTGGCTATTGCGTAAAATGGCAGGATATGAGACGGATGGAGTGCTTGCTTATCTTGATTTGTCAGATGCAAGAATTGTTGCAGGTGGAAGACCATATTTTGAAGATGATTCCACAGAAGACGATGTTATGACTGATCATATGTTTTATAAATGCCCCTCTTTGGTATCTATCACTTGCCCAAATTCTGTAAAAGAAATAGAGTGGCATGCCTTTGGGCAATGTGCTGGTCTTGTAAATGTAGAGCTACCCTCTTCATTATTGAAGGTTAACGAACCTTTTTACCAAGATTATTACGAGTATGCTAATTTGAAAAGTATAAAATGCAAAACGATGACTCCACCAAATGGTGGACTATATGGTGGGTTATATGGTGGAAAAGACGCCAGAGATCGATTCTTTAAGAATGTTATTCTATATGTTCCGAAAGGTTCAATGAATGCTTATGAGAATTCTCTTTTTTCTTGGGGCGATTTTCAAAATATAGAAGAATATTAAGTTTGTTATTTATGATATATTAAAAAGAGTGAGGCGTAAGGCTTCACTCTTTTTTTGAATAGTTCGGAGAGTATTTCTTATATGTGTCTAATCCATCAGTATCGGATTTGAAGATGATGGTGTCGATGAAGTAGAAGTTGCCATCATCGCCAACCAATACATTGTTTGGTACAGCATCGAAGATGTCGTGAATGCCATTGGTGAAATATTCTCCATTGTCTTCTGCGTGAAAACCGATGCGCTCAAACTCAGCCTTGATTTCTTCGGGAGTAGCTTCCCTCGCATTTACAACAAGTTGTTGGCGAAGGACAGCACAAACTTTTCCATCTCGATTTTGTGAGAAACCGATGAAATTGTAGGCGCAATCAGGAAAGTATTGGTTATGGGCAGGAATGCGTTCAAAGAAAGGAGTAAGGTTGTCGTCTGAATAAC
>ULUS01037041.1_pt1 | contig 36442 bp, 31 predicted proteins | sample 1958761 | NCBI WGS metagenome assembly ULUS01 (sample SAMEA4835767, study PRJEB28245) | human gut metagenome | biome: gut microbiome; material: fecal sample | place: Denmark | collected 2008
CTCATATTTATCAACTTAAATTAATTCCGCCAACGGGTAACAGTAATAAAGAAATACAGGTTGTCAGTTGGCGTAAGTTTAAGCGTTGTATCAGCAAAGCAATTTCAAATGACGTGTTCGGAAAGAGCCTTGTCAACGAGGTTGATTTGAATGGCGAGATACAGAACCATCTGCGTGCCAATAACGTGATGGTCATCGATATTGCCCGTCTTGACGAGAATACCCAAAGCTTTGTATTTGGTAGTGTGGCTCGCGCCATTTATGACCTTAAGCTCGGTGCTGAACGTGATGACATTCCCGATAAGGTAATTCTATTTGTGGACGAGTTGAATAAGTATGCTTCAAATGATGTTCCAAAGAACTCTCCAATCTTGAAGCAACTGCTTGATATCGCAGAGCGTGGTCGATCACTTGGCATTATCCTTTTCTCTGTCGAGCAGTTCCGAAGTGCAATCCACGATCGTGTCAAAGGCAACTGCGCTACTCAGGCATACGGACGAACCAATGCTATTGAGGTGTCAAAACCTGACTATCGCTACATCCCACAGGTTTACAAGAACATGATGACCCGACTTGACCAAGGCGAGTACATCATTTCAAATCCTGCATTACGTTCATTGATTAACGTGAAATTCCCACGTCCAACCTACAAACAATTCCCTAACGGCTAAAATTACAGACAATGGATAATAGTTTGTCATACAATTCTGAGATTAAGAAGGGACTTATCAACCTTCTGATGTTTACTCTCTATTCAGATGAGAAAACCATTTATCGTGAGTACGTACAGAATGCTCTTGACTCGATAAACAAGGCGATTGACGAGCGTGTACTTGCTCAGGCAAAAGATGGCGTAGTAAACATTGATATTGACGCACGCAAAAAGGTTATCGTTATCAAAGACAATGGTACAGGTATCAATGCCAACGATGCCGTACGAACACTTCTTGACATTTCGGCATCCACAAAAGATGGCGTTAATCAGGCAGGTCAGTTCGGTATTGGCCGACTCGTTGGTGGCGGTTACTGTCATGAGTTGATTTTCCGTACTACAGCCAGAGGCGAATCCATAGGCACACAGATTACGTTTGATGTTGATAAAATCTGGCAGATGGTTAAGGAAGATCCAACAGAATACCTTGCTACATACGTCATTGATGTTTGCACAAAAAAAGAACGCTTTGACGTAACAGAAGATGAGCATTTCTTCGAGGTTACGCTCAATGGTGTAAAGAGTGATTCTGCGCCTGCTCTTCTTAACAGAGAGGAAGTCATCGAATACTTGAACATGGTTGCCCCTGTAGGGTACAAGCCGCACTTTAATAATGTTCTTATCTATAAGAGTACAGTAGATAATCCTGAGTTCAAGGCATTGCACGAAGGCTTGGAGAAGGTTCAGTTGTTCGTAGGTAAGACACCTATCCAGAAGCAGTATGAGTTATCCATCAAGGGCACGAAGGATGAAATCAACAACCTCGAATATTTCAAGATTGAGGATGATAAGTTTGGTATGCTTGGCTGGGGATGGTTTGCTCTCACTAAGTTTACAATCCAGATACCTAAGGACGATACACTTTCATGCATACGTTTAAGAAAGCATAACATTCAGATTGGCGATCAAAATCTTCTCTCCGGTGGTTCGTTATGGAAGGAAGAGCGCGGAAACTCTTATTTCTATGGCGAGTTCTTTGTTACCCATGCAAGTATTGTGCCTAATGGTGCACGTGACGGTCTTGTTCCTACCCCAGAAACAAATGCCCTTTATACCAAGTTACGTGAGTACTTCGAATCCTTAAAGAACCTTTATACTAAGGCGAACGAAGCGAAGAAGAGTATTGACAAGATTAAGGAAGGCGTTGATCGTTGGAACAAGCAGAAGAATTTGAATGACTACAATGCAAAAGATCTAATTGAGAACAAAGGTATTGGCAAATTCGACAAGTTGGTCAAGAATGCTACATTTGGTCCGACCCAAAGAATGCTGATGCTCTATCAACCTGCATACGAAGAGGCAAAGAAAAATGCTGAGGAAACAAAGAAGGCGCTTACCCCAAAGCCTGTAACTCCACAGTCACCTGTTATCAAGCAAGACGAACCAGAGGAAACACCGACATTCGTCTCTGAGGATCCCGTTGATGTGACTCCTATCACAAATGAACCAACAGGAGTTGACAATCCTCAGAAAGTTCCTCCTACATCACCAGAGCCACTTCATCCTGATGTAATTGAAACTACCCCCGCAACGCAAACTGTTGAAACGCCAGCACCTATTCCAACTACCACACCTTTGCTTGGACAGCAGGACATTATCGCGCCTCTGCAAGCGTTACTTGACCCAAGTGAAGTATGGACAATTCGTAGGGTGTTCAGAGTTTTGAATACTTATTGCCCTCAAAATGAGCATGACCAGAAGTTGATTTCTGAAATGGAAAGATTAATTGTGAAGGAGTTCTCAAATGGCAACTAAAAAGATTAAGAAAGTCCTCTTGATAGAACCTAATTATTCCAATAAGTATCCTCCTATTGGATTAATGAAGCTCTCCACCTATTATAAAAATTTAGGTGGATGGGAGGTTACGTTCTTTAAGGGCGACTTGAAGATGTTTGTCATTGAGCGAATTGCTGACCGTTGTATCGAGGAATTCAACTACATTGACTCTACTATTGATTGGTTCTTGAAGAGAGACGAGTTCATCGAATACATCAAGACGCGCAAGAAAGAGGTAATTGAGCGACTCGCTATAGAGCGTTCAGACATGGAACTGATTCTTCTTGCAAAACTTGACGATTGGAAGAACTACTATTGGAAAGGTACGTGGAAAGACAACCCGGAATGGGATCGTGTAGGTGTGACGACACTATTTACGTTCTATTGGGACATAACTGTAGAAACCATCAACTTTGCAAAACTACTTGTAAAGAAGAAAAAGGATTTGATGGTAGGCGGTGTGCTTGCATCCATTCAACCTAAGGAACTTGAAGAGGCAACCGGAATAAAGCCTTGGGTTGGTATTCTTGGCAAACCTGGAGTTCTTGACAAGGGCGACACTCAGATTATAGACAATCTTCCATTGGATTACTCCATTCTTGACGAGATTGAGTACAAATATCCAATGTCAAATGCTTTCTACGGCTACATGACTCGTGGTTGCATCCGTCATTGTGCCTTCTGCGCTGTACCGACTCTTGAAGATAAATACATTCCGTACATTCCTCTTAAAGACCGATTGGATGCTGTTCGCGAAGTGTATGGCGACCAGAAGGACTTGCTACTTATGGATAATAACGTATTGGCATCAGAAAACCTCAAGGATATTATCGATGACATTGTTGCTTCAGGCTTCGGGAAAGGAGCAAAGTTTGTTCAGCCTGATATGCTGGAGATTTCCATTCGTAACCTGCAGAATGGTGTGAATGACAGAGCTTACATACGTAAGAGTCAGGCGTTGATAGCAGAGTTCTATCAAAAGTTGAAGCCCATGAAGGGTGATGAGTCATACGAAGTGTATAAAGTAATGGCTCGCTACCACATCAACAAACTTGCCACAACGAAGAAGGAGAACCTGATTGCTGCATACGAAGAGATAAAGGACATTTACAAGCGTCACCAACATCCTGTGCCAAGAGCGAGGTACGTAGATTTCAACCAAGGCGTGGATGCACGTTTGTTCACAGAAGAGATTGTTGAACTGTTGTCGCGCATTGCCATTCGTCCGTTGCGTATTGCGTTTGACGACATCAAGACGTTCCCTTCGTACAACAAGGCTATCCGCATGAGTGCAGCAGCGGGATTGAAGGATTTCAGCAACTATCTGCTCTACAACTTCGTGGATAAGCCATTGGATTTGTATCAGCGACTGAGAATAAATGTGGAACTTTGCGACGAGCTGAATGTAAACATCTATTCGTTCCCGATGAAGTATCACCCTATTCGCAAAGGCAAGGATGATGCAGAGGATTTATCGCACAATCGTGACTACATCGGCAAGCATTGGAACCGCAAGTACATACGCGCCATACAAGCCATTCTGAACAGCACCAAGGGTAAGGTGGGTAAAGGCATAACGTTCTTCCTTGAAGCCTTCGGCAATGATGAGACAGAATACATGGAACTGTTGGAGATGCCCGAGACATTCATCTTGTATCGTTTCTTCTTTAAGTGGTTGGACGAGAAGGGCAGCATGGGTACAGATCATTGGCGTCAATGCTGGAGCCATTGTATGAACACACTGGCAGAAGATGAAAAGCAGTTGGTACTGGACATTATCCACACAAACACGTTCTACAAGGAAGAACTGGAAGCGGTTACATCGGCTGATGCGCTGAAACTGCTGAATTTCTACACCAACTACCGTAAGGACATCATCACCCCCGGCACGGAGCTCTACCGCTTGAAACAGGAGTATGATGAGAATCCAACGATACAGTTGAGACGTAAAAAATAGTTAAAAACATCGTTTTAATCGTCGCGAGAGGGTCAAAAACAAGGGGCTGGCGACAAATAAAACGCATATTTTTAAGAAAGAATACAATAAAAAAATAAATCCATACATGAGTAACTGGAAAGAATGCGCATTAGACGCATTACATAAAAGTCTCTACCCCGTGCCACAGGAGTTAAACGAGATTGATTGGAAGGGCGGTTTGTCGAATAAGACAGAGCGTTTGGCTCAGCATCTCTGTGCCTTTGCCAATCTGAAAGGTGGTGGTGTGCTGGTATTTGGTGTGAACGATGATGCCACCTTTGAGGAACTCACAAAGAAAACGATTGAAGATACGACAAAGACGCTCGGCAACATCGCTAAGAACAACCTTGCATGGTCAATTCAGTTGGAACATGCCGTATTGGATTTTGAAGGACATCCGCTTCTCTTCATTCGCATCCCAGAACAGCAGAACAAACCAGTTTATCTGCGCGGACGTGACATCTACGAGGCTTACATCCGTTCAGCGGGTCATACCGTGAAAATGTCACGCGAACAGGTGCATGAGATGCTGGCTCAGTCGCATGGTTTGACCTTTGAGAAGCGTGTGGCGTGTGGGGGCATTTCGGCAGAGCGAGTACTTGAACTGCTTGATTATAAGAAAATGTATGAACTCATCGACCGCAAGATTCCGCAGGATTCGGATCGAATCATAGAGCAGATGCTGGAGTTTGGCATGATTGAGCTGCAGGAAGACCTCTACAACATTCTCAATCTGGGAGCTATCCTCTTTGCTCATAAGTTGAAGGACTTTGAGGCATTGAAAATGAAGGAGATCTTGGTGCGTAAATATGCAGGTGCCAATAACCTAATCATGGAGTTAGAGTACAAGATGGATAAAGGTTATGCAGTTGGATTCTTTGATCTGCTCGACACGGTGATGGCAATGACCAGCAAGGAGCGTATTATTTCGAAACGAGAAGCCGTTCCTACCTATCCGAAGGTGGCGGTACGCGAGTTTATGGCAAACCTCATGGTCCATCAGGATTTTGCCATTACTGGTATGCCAATCACGATAGAAATCTTCACCAATCGTATTGTGATGACCAATCCCGGCTCATGCCTAAATGATGTAAATCGACTAATCGACCTTCCTCCACATTCACGTAACGAGGGATTGGCGCAGATGATGCTTCAACTTGACCTTTGTGAACGACGAGGCAGTGGTTACGATCGTGCAGTCACAGCCATCGAAGAAATGCGACTACCTGCTTACAAGGTGCAGAGTGGTGACGACTATACACGAGTGATGATGTTCCCAGAGAAAGCGCTGAAGGAGATGACAAAGGAAGAGAAGAGCGTTGCTTGCTATCAGCACGCTTGCATTCTTTACGAGCGTAATGAGATGCTTACGAATCAAGCGGTACGTGAAAGATTTGGGTTGGACAAGAACAAGAACAGCGTTGCATCACGCATCATTGCAGAATGCGTAGAACGTGGTTTTTTGAAACCATACGACGATGAGAACACGTCCCGCAAATTTACGTCATACCTACCATTCTATGGGTAGTCGAATAATTGATCTTTAATTGCAGAGAAAATCCTCATGTGATGTAAATAGTTGAAATACAATGTGTTTTTAATTGCAAAGAAAATCCGCTTAGAGCTTAGGCTCATTTTTCAAACTAATTCACGTAACTAGAAAATACAAGAAGACAAATGACCACAACAAATAAGCAGACGGCAGCCATCTGGGCAGAGAAACTGGGCGATGCCTACGTGGGATGCTACGGCTTGCTGGACGACCTCGACCGTGAAAAAGACGGCACGGTGGAGGAACAGAACGCCATTGGTCAGGCAGCCGAACTGATTGCCGAAGCACAGGCATTGCTTGAGAAGGTAGCAGGATTTGAAACCGAATAATAAAAGGAAAACGATAGTATGCGAATCTATTTGGACACCACAATACAGGAACTGTTTGACGGTAAGCAGATTTCAGCGAGAACCTATAACTGCCTACGCTATGCGGGTATGGTGACACTGGAGGATGTGCTGAACTATGCAGAATCGCCCGAGGAACTGCTGAAGTTAAAGAACTTTGGCAGAAAGTCCTATACAGAGATAGTGCCACTGCTCCGAGAGGTGAACCCCGAGAATGCACCTCAGAAGCCCGAAGCCCCAGAGGATGTGTTTGCCATGGTAGGCGACACCATCGGGGAGATGCTGAGTGAGGCATACGAGGCTCTCTTCGTGGAGGACAATGATGTGACAAGATTCTTCAAGGCATGTTACCCTTCGGTGAAGGAACTGCACAGTATGGTGATAGGTAACGAGAAGAACATGCTGGAGATACACGGTGAGTTCACGATGGCTGAGAATGTTGAGATTCGCAGAATGTATGCAAGCTATCTCGAAGACGCCATGAACAGGATGCTGGACGGACAGCGTGCGGACAACGACACGTATTCGGAATACAAATCGACACTCACAGAACTGCAACCAAGGTTAGAAGAGTTCAGCTATCGGGACAAGGCAGAATTCTTCATCACGGCTGGTGTCCGTGAGTACCTGCAGAGTGTCTATGAGCGGATGCGTGAGAAGCAACTGAGCGTACGAGCAAAGAATTTTGTTGAACACGCAGCACCGAGGTTTGAGGATTTGGCTCAGTATTTTGATTCTCCTCTGCTGGATTACCGTAAGCTTTGCCCTGGTCAGAGCATGATGAAGACGCTGACAGAGGTGTTCAACTTCAACAAACTGCTGAAGGATCAGTTTGACCGCTACTGGCAGATGAGTGATGAAGAGGTACAATCGGCTCTGCTCAAACGCGACTATCCATTCCTGAGTAGTGTGGAGAGGAGGTTTGTGATGGAGCACGGTCGTGAGTATGGAGTGCATCCGATGTTCTTCTTGCTGTACAACTACATGCGCATTTCAGAAGTGCGTAATAACAAGATTTTCAGTTTGCTGTATGGAATCTTTGACGGGAAGGAGCGAACGCTGAATGAGTTGGCAGAGGTGATGAGTCTTACGCGCGAAAGAATACGCCAGATTACGTCGAAGAAACTCGAGGTTCATGACACGGAACTGATTATGTCAGACGCATGGAAGAGCTATGACGAGTTGTTGTCGATGCCATTCGTTACGGCAGAGTCGGTCGAATACAAGCAACTGAAGGAACGTGAACACCTGAACTTTGACTTCCGTGTATTCGCACGACTGATGCAGCTGTTGGGCGAGCGTGACTTTGAGGTAGCCGTAAGGAATCAGAGCGGTGAGACAGAACTGCTCAGATTCAGCAATCAGTATGAAACAGAAATAGTGGGCGATGTGGCTGTGGTGATCAACCGCAAGATGATGCCGTCCGTAAAGATTCGTGACTGTGTTGATTCGCTGCAGGCTCTCGTGTCATCACGTTATACAAATGATACTCGCATTGATGTGGAAGCTTCGCTTAACACGATGACAACTGAGGAAAGGAAGGAAGCCACAAAGCTGATGACCTATATTGCCAAAGAGGGGTTGAGCCTTGAGGTAGATGAGAACTATCATGTTCTGGTCAGCAAGAACCACATCGATGTAGCAGAGGACTTGTACACCATATTGGCAAGGAAGGGCGAGCCAATGTCGGTGGACGAGTTGTTTGTTGCTTTCAAGGAAATGTATCCTGACCATAAATATACGGAGTCGGCACAGATACGCTCGTGGCTGTTCCGTCATCCCAACATCAAACCGATAGGCAACACATCACGCTATGGATTGGACAGTTGGGAGAATGTGTTCTTCGGAACTATTCGTGACCTTCTGGCAAAGTTGCTTGAGGAGTCGGACGAACCTATGCACATTGAGCAGTTGTTTGAAGCTGTAGTAGAGCACTATCCGAACACGAAGCCTCAAAGCCTGGAGTGGTCGATGGGGGATGATACACTTGGCCGCTTTATTCATTTTAACGATGACTATTTCGGTTTGAGAAGCAAGGAATATGATGAATCTTTCGAAGAATATAATGCAGAAAGACAGCGTTTTAGCTTTGATGAACGATTTGCTGATTTCCGAAAGTTTGTAGAAGAGTATAATCGTTATCCCGTCTCGAACAATGGCGAACGTGAGTCATCGCTCTACCGATGGATGTACAATGCTCAGAACGGAGTATTGGATATTACAGAAGAGCAGAAACAACAACTGGCAGATGCGATGAAAATGGACGAGCTGGAATACATTCCACGTAACGCTACGGAGAGTGAGTTCCGTAATAAATGCCAGGATTATAAGGCGTACATCAACAGCCATTATGCCTTGCCATCGGTTTCAACTGAACCTGAACTATACAGCTGGATGATTCGCTCGAAGGCAAACTATAACAGCTACGTTGACCACAGAAGAAAGTACCTGACAGATTTGTTTAACTACGTTCTGTCGCTTGGATTCAGTATTTAAGCAGAAGTTGAATTTAGACTTATTATTTCCTGCATGAAAAAGAATCCAATTTATGAAAGTCTTATAGATAAATCTATAGGAAGTATGTTGTCGGCAATTGAAATATACAACAAACCGGACTTCAAATATAGAGAAGAAACGTTTGCCATATTAGCAATAAACTCATGGGAATTATTGTTAAAGGCGAGATTGCTAAAACTTAACAGCTATCGGATTAACTCAATATATTGTTACAAACCATATATTAACAAAAATGGGGAAAAATCTAAAAAGAAGAAAGTTCTTGATAGAAACAGGACCAATAATCCCAAGTCCATCTCTATTTATGAAGCCTTAAACCGATTGAACTCACTGCATGAACTCCCTAGTAAACTAAAAGACAATATTGAAGCTCTGATAGAGTTTAGAGATAATGCTATCCATTTTATAAACATGAAGGATCTCTCAAAGCCATTGCAAGAATTAGGTTTTGCATGTATAAAAAATTATGTACAGGTACTGAAAGACTGGCAAACAAAGCGTTCCTTATCAAAATATAATTTATATCTGATGCCATTGGCATATGTGGATAATAAGATTGATGTAGACTCTGCATCATCTCCTGAAGCACAAAATTTTATTCAACTGATAAAGCATAAACTCGAAAACGAAAATAAAGGAGAAGAATACGACATCGCAATAAAAATTGAGCTTAAGTTTCAAAAAGGCAATTCGTTTACTTCCACTAATGTCAAATACGACGAAAATGGAATCCCTGTCACTATGTCAGAGGAGGATATCAGAAAGAGGTACCCATTTACTTATAAAGAAGTCATTGACAAAGCGAAGAATAGGTATTCAGATTTTAAATGCGGAACTAAGTTCAACAACATAATGAAAAGTGTAAAGCAAAACGTCAAATTATACTATGAACGAAAATTGGATTCAAAAAATCCAAAATCTCAAAAGCAGGGTTTCTATTCTCCCAATATTTGGCAGGTTTTAGACAATCATTATTCTAGAGACAGAATTTGAATAGCTATACATGTATAAGTATGTATATTGCCTCAAAATAGAATATTTATGAGACGAGTCTTAGTAAAAAAGTGGAAGACATTTTCACTGTGGATGCTATTCAAGCATGAGAGTACAGAAGAATACACCACCCGAATCGGCACAAACCTGCCGAGGATTCAAGCACAAGTTTTAATCACACCTTTGTAATATGCAACAAGAGCAACAGAAATGCGACTTCCTTCTCTTAGAATTGGAACAATTGAGAATGGAGAACGCTCGTTTGAAGGAGATACTTCAAGCGAATGGGATCGCGTATGATGTTGTTAGTACCTATGCGTATGAAGAGAAGGTTTACTCAGACATCTCATTCCCTGAAGTTCATTTAGGAAAAGAAGAGAGAATTGAGTTGTTCCGCAGTTTGTTCCGTGGACGAGAAGATGTGTTCGCTCGTAGATGGTACAGCAAAGTAACTAACAAGAGCGGATACCAACCTGTTTGTGTAAATGAATGGAGAAGAGGACTCTGTGACAAAAAGGCTATCAAATGTGCAGAGTGCCCCAACCGTAATTTCTTATCACTTGGGTATGATGATGTTTGCAGGCATCTTATCGGTAATGACGAAAACGGATGCGATGTGGTTGGTATCTATGCCATCATGTCGGACAACAATTGTGCTTTCCTATGTACTGACTTTGACGACAAGAGCTGTAAGCATAGATACAAGGATGATGTGCTGGCATTTGTTGGCGTTTGTCGTAATTGGAACATACCTTACTCTATTGAACGCTCACGCTCGGGTAATGGAGCACATGTTTGGATATTCTTCAACGCAGTTGTTCCTGCTTACAAGGCACGAAGACTGGGCAATGCGATTCTAACAGAAGCGATGAGCCGTGACGGAAGAATGGCATTCGACTCTTACGACAGATTCTTTCCAAACCAAGACAGAATGCCAGAAGGAGGATTCGGAAATCTCGTTGCTTTGCCATTACAAGGTAAAGCACGTAAGGACTTGAATAGCGTATTTGTTGATGATGAGTTCTTTGCGTACAGAGACCAATGGACTTATCTTGCACAAGTTCAAAAGATTGAAGAACAAAAGGTTGATGTCATACTGCAAAACCATATCCATGAAGACTTGGGAGTCTTGTCAACCTCAAGCGAGAGTAAGCCATGGGTAACACCTGTACCTCAAAATATCAATAGTGCTGATTTTACCAAAGCAATAACCATCACAGTAGCTGATAAAATCTACATTCCCCTCAATTCTATTTCTGCTAAGGTGCTCAACCATATCAAACGCATTGCTGCATTTCGCAATCCGGAGTTCTACAAGAAGCAAGCAATGCGCATGTCCACATACGGAATACCTCGCATCATATCGTGCTTTGACATTACAGATGATTATCTTGCAATGCCGAGAGGGTGCAAAGAGGCTATCATGAAGTTACTTGACTCAAATGGCGCAAAATACACTATCGTTGACGAAACGAATCATGGTAAGGCTGTAGCTGTCACTTTTCTTGGAACAGAACGAGAGGAACAACTTGACGCAATTGAATCGTTACTTCCCTTTGATAATGGTGTACTCCATGCTACCACAGCCTTCGGAAAGACAGTTACTGCTGCATCTTTGATTGCAAGACGTAAGGTGAACACACTTATTCTCGTTCACTCCAAAGCTTTGCTAACGCAGTGGCATGAACGATTGAATGAGTTTCTGGATATTGATTACAAGGAGCCAGAACCTGTCAAAAAACGAGGACGTAGGAAAGCGTTCTCGCCAATAGGTTGTCTTGATTCCACAACAAACACCGTCCATGGAGTTATTGACATTGCCTTGTTGCAGTCATGCTTTGAGGATGGAGAGGTGAAGTCATTTGTTCAAGACTATGGCATGGTCATTGTGGATGAATGTCATCATGTGTCTTCTATTACCTTTGAAAAGGTTCTTAAGTCCGTGAAGGCTCAATATGTACATGGATTGACGGCAACTCCAATCCGTAAAGATGGTCAGCAACCTATCATCTTCATGCAATGTGGCCCGATACGATTCTCAGCTGACTCCAAAAGCCAAATTCAAAAACAGTCGTTCCGCAGATACCTCATTCCACGATTCACATCTTATCGCAGAATAACCGACGACAAACAGTCGTTTCCTGCTTTACAAAAGAGTCTCGCAGCAGATGAGGTTCGTAATTCTCTCATTGTAGATGATGTACGTAAAACTTTGGAAAGTGGCAGAACACCAATTGTGCTTACCGGCATTAAACAACATGTGGATCTTTTGGCAGAGAGACTAAAATCATATGCAAATAATGTAATTCAGTTAACTGGAACTTGTACAGCCAAGGAAAAACGTGAGGCGCTGCAAAGGCTCCAGGAAATTCCAGCAGATGAGCCTCTGGTAATTGTTGCAACCGGACAATACGTTGGCGAAGGTTTCGATTATCCTCGCCTTGATACATTATTCCTTGCCTTGCCAATCTCATGGAAGGGACGATTGGAGCAGTATGCAGGTCGCCTTCATCGTGAGAATGACGGGAAGAAAGACGTTCGTATCTATGATTACATTGATATTCATGAGCCTGTATGTGATAATATGTATCATAATCGCCTAAGAGCATATGCAGCCATAGGGTATCAGACAGTTCAGCTCGGACAACCAACACTGTTTGAGGAGATTTGTGATTTACCTGCGTATTATGAGGATAGTCAGATTTTCAATGGAATGACCTTTTTCAAGTCTTTGATAAAAGATATTGCCACAGCAAAACAATCAGTGGTCATTTCTTCACCAAGATTATATCGTGTAACGAACAACAAACTTGTTTCTCTGCTGAAAGAGCAAAGTGCCAATGGTGTTGAAGTTGCAATCGTAACCACAATGCATGATGAGCAGTGCGATTTCCTTCAATCGTCAGGTCTTCATGTTACAACCAAACCAAACTTGAAACTTTGTACAACAATCATAGACAAGTCACTTGTTTGGTATGGAAGTGTGAATGCTTTGGGCTTCTACTCGGATAAAGACAATATAATAAAGTTGAAGGACGATAGAATTGCTGCAGAGATGTTGAATGTTTTATTTGGATAAAGTCTTTATGCTTTTATGTACTGCAAAGCAATCACACATACAAATCTGATATTTTTTATTTTTGGGTGTAGATTTCCTTAAAATTGGGTGTATGTAGATAAAATTTTGGCTGTAAAACCTGGAAACTCAGATTTACAGCCATTTTTTGCGCTAAACTCCTATAAATGATACTTTATAAGGCTCGATGATATCCTAATCTTTGGGTGTAAAATTGGGTGTAAAAAAGAAAACTCGCTGAAAATCAGCGAGTTTTGCGGAGAGAGAGGGATTCGAACCCCCGGTACCTCTCAGTACGCCGGTTTTCAAGACCGGTGCATTCGACCACTCTGCCATCTCTCCAAAACTTTTAGACAATTTTGTCAAGTTTAATAGCTTAGTGTTTCAAAGCGAGTGCAAAGGTATAGGTTTTATTTCATTCCTCCAAATATTTCGTGAACTTTTTTCGATTTTTCTTTCAAAAAGTGCTATTTGTGGGATTATAGGCCCCTAAGTCCAGGAAGATATGAGGGTTTTAAGGAGAAACATTTGGTCATTCAAGTAGGTTGGTGTAATTTTGCAAGCATGATTTATCCGGATAATTTTGAAACGAAAATAGGGTTTAACGAAATAAGAACACTTCTCAAGGAAAAATGTCTCAGTACACTGGGCAAGGAAGAGGTGGACAACATGGCTTTGTCGGACCAGGCAGAAGAAATAAACGAAAGACTTGAACAAATAAGGGAGTTCAAGCGTCTCACCGAAACAGCAGACGATTTTCCGCTCAGCTATTTCTTTGATGTCAGACAGTCGGTGGCACGTATCCGACTGGAGGGTACCCATCTGGACGAAAGCGAACTTTTCGATTTAAAACGTTCGCTCGACACCATCTGCGCCATAGTGAACTTTCTGAACCGTTCACCCGAAACCAATACGGATGGGGAGATCATAGGCTACCCATACCCTGCCCTACACCGCCTGACAGAAGATGTGTTCACTTTTCCTCAGCTTGTAATGCGCATAGACCAGATACTCGACAAGTTTGGAAAGATTCGTGACAACGCTTCATCCCATCTTCTTGAAACAAGAAAAGAACTGTCGCGCACTGCTGGTTCCATATCGCATACGCTCAACAGCATTCTGCGTTCTGCCCAAAGTGAAGGATTGGTGGAAAAAGACGTGACACCAACCATGCGCGACGGACGACTGGTGATTCCTGTGGCCCCCGGACTGAAGAAGAAAATCAAGGGCATTGTGCATGACGAAAGTGCAACAGGAAAGACAGTATTCGTGGAACCCACCGAAGTGGTGGAAGCCAACAACCGCATACGGGAACTTGAAGCGGAGGAGCGTAGGGAAATTGTGCGTATTCTGACAGCGTTTTCCAATGAGGTTCGCCCGCATGTACCTCATATTATCGACTCCTACCGCCTTCTGGCTGCTGTCGACATGATACGTGCAAAGACTGAACTGGCGAGAATGACTAAAGGCATCGAGCCACACGTGGAGGCGTATCCACACATAGACTGGTATCATGCAGCCCACCCACTGCTCCAACTTTCGCTTGCCAAGCAAGGCAAGCAAGTGGTTCCGCTCGACATCACACTCACCCGTGACAAGCACATACTCATCATCTCGGGACCGAACGCCGGTGGCAAGTCGGTGTGTCTGAAAACCGTGGGACTGTTGCAATACATGTTGCAGTGCGGCCTCAGCATACCTGTTGGCGAACGTTCGAAGACGGGTGTATTCGAGAACATCATGATTGACATTGGCGACGAGCAGAGCATAGAGAACGACCTGAGCACCTATTCCAGTCACTTGATGAACATGAAAATCATGATGCGCAAGGCCAACGAGCGCACCCTGTTGCTGATTGACGAGTTCGGCACCGGCACCGAACCGCAGATTGGAGGTGCCATAGCAGAATCCGTGCTCAAGCAGTTCTGCAAGGCAAAGACATACGGTGTAATCACCACCCACTACCAAAATCTCAAGCACTTTGCCGACAGTCACGAGGGTATTGTCAATGGCGCCATGCTCTACGACCGCCACGAAATGCGGGCTCTGTTCCAGTTGCAGATTGGCCAGCCTGGTTCCTCGTTTGCCATTGAGATTGCTCGCAAGACCGGCATACCTGATGAAGTCATCAAGGATGCATCGGAGATTGTTGGATCCGAATACATACAGAGCGACAAGTACCTGCAGGACATCGTGAGAGACAAGCGCTACTGGGAAAACAAACGACAGACCATACACCAGCGCGAGAAGGAAATGGAGAAGACCATTGCCCGATACGAGCAGGAAATCAACGACCTTGAACAGAGCCGGAAGGACATTCTACGCAAGGCGAAGGAACAAGCCGAAGAGCTGCTCCGCGAGAGCAATAAGCGCATAGAAAACGCCATCCGTGAGATAAGGGAAAGCCAGGCGGAAAAAGAAGAGACCAAGAAAATACGCGAAGAGCTCAACCAGTTTAAAAACGACATTGGCGAGATAGACTCCAAAAGCGAGGACGACAAGATAGCGCGCAAGATGGAACAAATCATGCAGCGCAAGGAGAGAAAGGAGAAACGGAAGAAAGACAAGGCGACACGCGACGCAGAGGCTGCGCAACGCATCAAGGAGGCGCAACAGAAAAGACTCGACGAAATCAACTATCAGCCTAAGGCGGGAGACGACGTGCGCATCAAGGGCCTGAAGACTGTGGGCAAGGTGGAAACCGTGGACGGGAAAATGGCTACTGTCATTTTCGGCGACATGAGAACCAAGATGCCTGCCAGCCGACTGCAAAAGGCGGAAGCCCGACAAGAGGAGCAACGCCCCACTTCCATCAGCCGCGAAACGCGCGAAACCATAGACAACCGCAAACTCAACTTCAAAAGCGACCTTGACGTGAGAGGCATGCGTGGCGACGAGGCTTTGAACGCGGTGATGAACTACATCGACGACGCCATCCTGGTTGGCATGAGCCGCGTGAGAATACTCCACGGCAAGGGCAACGGTATCTTGCGCCAGCTTATCCGTCAATATTTGTCGACGATACCCAACGTAACGTCTTTCAGAGACGAGCACATACAGTTTGGCGGTGCTGGCATCACGGTCGTCGACTTGTAACACGCCGAAGCATCCGTCTTCATAAACAAATGAAAGCCACATACATCCATAGCCCGGACTATGAACGTATGTGGCTTTACTTTATTTGTAGACTCGGCTTAATGGTGAAGGGATAATAACTTGTTTTCATTTTTCCGAAAAAATCTATCACCTATCACTTTTACTGGATTATAGAAAATGTAACATGCTAATTTTCTGCGTGTTATGCGACATCCAACATATTAATAAACCTCAAAACCCTCACGAATCTATCACTTATCCATCACTCATCTATCACCGCATCTTCACCCAATACTTCATGCCTACATTGGACTTTTTGTGGCGCAGCCCTTCCAAATTGGTCAAGAAGCGACCGAAAGCTATCATTTTTTCGAGTTTCAGAGAAGCCCCCACCTTGCTTTTAATCACGGAAAATATCTCAGCAGCCGTCATCCACCGTGCATCCAAATTTCCGTCAGGAATCTGAAAGTAGAGATGGAAAAATTGCTCTACGGGCAACTTGACCTGAAACTGGCAGTTGTTCCGCATGATGAGTTTCACCTGCTCAGCGTCAAAATAGCATTTCTCACGAGCCTGCAAAGCCGTCAGTGCCTGGGCATAGAGCTGCTGATAGTTGGGGCGCACACTCACGTCAATGGGACCGGTGAGTTCCACACCGATAAAACGTCGGTTGCCCGACGGGTCGGTGAGAATGTCTGTGAGGTTGCTTGTGGCGATGAACGAAGCCAACCGCGGAAACTCTTCTACATGACTGCCGTAGGGCCGCTTGATTTTGACCGTGGGCAATTGCACCAAATTCTTCAGGAATCCCTGCTGCACCTGTGGTGAAATCTGGTTGAACTCATCCAGATTGATGAGCAGGAACTGCGCCATAGCCTGATAGACCTGGCGCTTTTCCGATAGCACGAGATTGTCGTGGTAGCCCCATTGCAGTTCTGGAGGCAGCAACCGGCGGCAGAAGGTACTCTTGTTGTAGCCCTGACGGGAAATGAGCAAGGGTGCCACCGAGTTGCCATACTGGCGGCAGTCGCCACCACGCCATTGGTCTACCATGCCCAGGAACCATGTATAGAACCAATCAGCCCAATGGGGATTGGCGTTGGGCACCGTGCGCGCCAAAGCACGGATGTGGTCCTTGCCGTCCCACTTTCCGTAACACGCAATCAGATAATCGTCGATGGGACTGTAGTTGCGCACATAGTCCGACTCCAGAAAATTGCGCACGTCGCGAATGCTCACTCTAAGGTCGGCAAGCTGCACTTCGAGCACCATACGCTTCTGCACACGCGGGTCAACGGGCTGAAAGCCGTACCAAGGTTTGTCCTTGCGGAGGTACTCCACATATTTCATCACCGTGTTATAGCGGAATTCGTAGCGGTCGGTGAGCAGCTCCATCATGCTGCTGATGGTGTCGCGAACACTCGGCTGCTGTTCGTCGTTGTCTGCAGGCATGCGTTCCGTCTCAACCGGCTCTTCACAGGGCAAGTCGTCGGAAGGTAAATCCTTATCCACACGCATGGGTGATGACTGTGGATTATAGTATGGACGAGCGTCGACCGTCAGCAGGAAACTGTCGCTCAGCGAAGGTTTGCCCGACAGAAGGGATTCCTTGACGACAGCCTGATAAACCATGCGAGCCTGCGCATGGGCAGAACGGTAAAGGGTTTCCGCATCGGCTTCCTCATCAGGAAGAGAGCCTTCAGTGGCAGCATAGCTCACCAGCACTACCACACTTTTTCCATCGGCTCCTTTCATTGCTGCCAGGGTGGACGGCATCACCGCCACCGCCCTTTTCACTCTGTCTACGCCATCGGACCCGGCACCGGCAGAGAAGAGCAGCAACAACACGCCATTGCATGATTTCATCCGCAGGTTGCCGTTTTCATCCTTTTCAAAACAGGCAGCCGGCATGATATGCCGCCAGGTGGCCATGCCGTTATACTGGCGGGAGTCGTCAAGAAAGGGCACCATCGCTCTGAAACGCGCCACCGTGTTTCGAGCATCGTCCTTAACTATCCGTTCAAGCAGCTGTTCCATGGTTTTGTAGCTGACCAAGAGTTGGTTTTTATTATTGTTGTGTACTATTGTTAATTTCATGTCATACGGTTTTAAATTGTTAAATACATTGCCCAAAACCATTCCTTCATTTTGGGCATTCATTGCCCACGGCTTGGGCATCGAATGCCCAGACCATGGAACACATTGAGAAACTGCCGTTCTTCCACGGCAAAAGGCACACTATCGGAGCAGGAAGGTCAGCAGCGCGTGACGTCGAGTTCCTCGGCATAGTGGTCGAACGCCACATCACCATAGCCATAATCGGCAAAGAGTTTCTTCACGTCCGCCTGCTGTTCCGGCACGAGCTTGCGTTGACCGAGCTTGAAGCGATAATATTGGCCCTTGCTTCCGAACAAGGCAATCATAGCCGCACGGAGTTTGGGAGCATCCTTCACCCGCACATCACGGAACAGATTGTCAAATCCCCATGCCATGCGAACCACACGCAAGGGTGCCCAAAACGGACATGCCTGCTCCGTGAGGACTTTCGGGAAGACTGCCTTACCCCACTCCTCGGCCTCACCCCGAGCGAGATAACAAAGATAGTGAACACATTCGCTGCTTTTGGGACACTGCCCTTGAAAGCAGAACAAGACTTGCTTGGGGGTGTTCCCCTTGTCAAAAGCCTCTTTTAACTGTTTAAGTTGCTTCATAAAACATAATTTTTAATGGTTATACATAAACGTTTATTGCTCTACAAAGATACGAAAAATAATTGGAAAAAGTGATAGATAGTGATAGATCTTTTACTATCTATCACTCATCTATCACTCTATTTAACATATTGATTGTCTGACAAAATAAGTAAAGGTTTGCGAAAAGTGATAGATAGTGGTGAAAAAAGCGAAAATTTTACGTGCGCGCGCGTGCGCGAGAGAGCCGTATTCACACGTAAGTAACCGAAAGATTTCTCAGTTCGACAAGCAGGCAAAAAACAGCACGGCATCTTCTGAGCAAGAGAAAATGCCGTGCCTATGGGGTATGGTCTTAATCTGAAAAAGATGGACTTAGAGAGCCTTCTTCAAGGCTTCTGCCATTTCCTTGTATTCAGCTTCGGTGAGATACACCTTTTTAGGATTCATCTGGAACACGCCACCGAAGTCGGGACCGCCTTGATACTTGGGTATGAGATGGAAGTGAAGATGAGAGAGGGTGTCAGAGTAAGCACCGTAGTTGATCTTGTCGGGATTGAACACTTTCTGCATGGCACGAGTCACACGGGCCACATCGGCCATGAAGGCATTGCGGTCGTCATCACTCAAGAGGTTGAGGTCGTCCACATGGTCTTTGTATGCCACAAGACAACGGCCATGATAGGTCTGTTCCTTGAAAATGAAAAGACGGGAAACACTCAGTTGAGCCACTTCAATCATCAAGTCGTGCAGCGTGTCATTGTTCTGACAATACAGGCACTGTTTTGGATCACTGTTCATAAATAGTCTGTTTAAATGGTTATGGTATATGAAAAAAGTGAATCATCAGTATCCTTTAAAGAAACTAACAATTCACTTTTCGAGCCTCTTGTCGGATTCGAACCAACGACCCCGAGATTACAAATCACGTGCTCTGGCCAACTGAGCTAAAGAGGCGGGTGGGTAAGCTACTTGCATCGCGTCGCTACAACCAACTACCTTTGCTACGTTCCCGTCCTGGAGGATTCGAAGGGAGCTGACCGTGCAAGACTTACCCGTCTTGAGTTTAGCGGTTGCAAAGGTAGCAAATATTTCTTATCCGGCAAGGATTGTGCGGAGAGAAATCGCGACAATTAACTTCTTTTAAAAACCTGGATTATACAAATGCAGTGCAAATGGTGAAAAAATCATATCCACACATTAATTAATAAAATAAAAGTAGTAACTTTGCAGTGTATAACAGAACTGGTGCCACCTAACTGCGGCCAGGCGGGTGCCAAGCCCTGTGCCGGCGACCGGGAAGCGCCCTTGCCAAACGCAAGAAATGCCATCGGACAACGCTCCGCACAAAGAAAGAATGGTCCAGGACGACAAATACGAAAAACGAATATGAACACAGAACGCATCAGCGCAATGATACAGTTGAAGGCTTTTGCCCGTGTGGCAGGCCTGAAGATGGCAGTGCTTTGGATAGCAAGTTTCGCCTGTTTCGTGGCACAGTTCCGCATGCCCGGATTCAGCATGCCCTGGCTGTTGTCGCTATTGATAATCCCTTATTTCCTCACCCGCCTTGCACAGTCGTTCCGCAACGTGCTCGACGGGGTTATCTCCTTTCGCCGCTCCTGGCTATTCAGCGCCTACACCATTTTCTACGCCTCCATCCTGTTTGCATTGGCACAATACTTGTATTTTGCATTCATAGACCACGGCTTCATCATCGACCAATACGTGAAGGTGCTGCAAGACCCGGCTTCATCCGCAATCATGGCAAGCTACGGCTACAGCAAGAGCGACATCAACATGGTTGTGGGACAACTGCTCGAAATCAGACCCATCCACATAGCATTCAACTGTGCCACGATGAACATACTTGCCGGTCTGTTGCTGTCACTGCCCGTGGCGGCTCTGACACGCAGAATGTCTGTGAATGCGTCCGGCATCAATAAACAGAAACAATAAAAACACACAAGACATATGGACATAACAGTAGTAGTACCTCTTTTCAACGAAGAAGAATCCCTTCCGGAACTCTATGCTTGGATAGAACGAGTGATGAACGAACACGGATTCTCCTACGAGGTAATATTCGTGAACGACGGCTCCACCGACGGCTCATGGAAGGTCATTGAAGAGCTCAGCAAAAAGTCGGAACACGTGAAAGGCATCAAGTTCCGCCGCAACTACGGCAAGAGCCCTGCCCTCTATTGCGGTTTCAAAGAAGCACAGGGAGACGTGGTCATCACCATGGATGCCGACCTGCAGGATTCACCCGACGAAATTCCCGAACTCTACCGAATGATTAAGGAAGACGGCTACGACCTCGTGTCGGGCTACAAGCAGAACCGCAAACAGGGCGACCCGCTGTCGAAGACTATCCCCACAAAACTATTCAACGCCACGGCGCGCAAAGTGAGCGGCATACACAACCTGCACGACTTCAACTGCGGACTGAAAGCCTACCGCAAGGAAGTAGTGAAAAACATTGAGGTATATGGCGAAATGCACCGCTACATCCCATACCTTGCCAAGAACGCAGGTTTCGACAAAATTGGCGAGAAGCCCGTACACCACCAGGCCCGCAAGTTCGGCAAGTCTAAATTCATGGGATGGAACCGTTTCTTCAACGGATATCTCGACCTGATAACCCTGTGGTTCCTGAGCAATTTCGGCAAAAAGCCCATGCACGTGTTCGGTTTCCTCGGCACCATCGTGTTCTTCATCGGATTCATTTCCGCCTTCCTTATAGGCGTAGACAAGCTGTGGGCATTGAGTCATGGCGTGGCACAGCGGTTAGTAACAGATTCCCCCTACTTCTACATAGCGCTGACCATGATGATGATAGGCACCCAACTCTTCCTCGCCGGATTCATCGGCGACCTGGTGAGCCGCAGTTCGCAAAACCGTAACGACTATCAGATTGAGGAGGAAATAAGATGCGGAAAATAGTTCCGTTCCTATTGTTGGCCCTCCTGGCTGGAGCGTGCACTACCATAGACTGTCCGCTGAACAACACCACTTATTCCAAGTACGATCTGTGTGATGCGACAGGCAAAACAGACACGTTGCACGACACCCTTACCGTGACCACCACACGCAAGAGCGACGGCAAAGACACCGTGCTACTCAACCGGGCTGTAGACATCACCACCTTCTCGCTGCCCATGAGCTATACAGGCGAGGAAGACGTGGTGACATTCACCTTGAAGACAAGGGAACACACGACCCTGACCGACGTGGTGACCATCGGCAAGAGCAACCAGTCGCATTTCGAGTCGACCGACTGCTCGCCCTCCTACTTCCACACCATCAGCGGCATCAACCACACCAAGAATGTCATCGACTCCATAGTCGTAACCGATCCTAACGTTGACAACGATGCAAACAAAACGCATTTCAAGATATATTTCCATCCTGGCCATTAGCCTACTGATGTTGCCCACTTCCGTTTCGGCACAGGCACACAAGGGTAAGACTGAGATTAAAGACACGACAGCACTCTTCAAGGGGTTTGCCGTATCGGCTGACTTGGCCGGAGCCGTGATGACAGCCGTAAGCGACTACGGACAATATGAGGCTGCCCTTAGATTGAACCTCAAAGACCGCTACTTCCCCATCATAGAATTGGGAATCGGCAAGGCCGACCACACCGACGACGGCACCAACGTGCGCTACAAGACAAGTGCCCCTTATGGCCGTATAGGCATCGACTTCAATTTGTTGAAAAACAAGCACGACATCTACAGGCTCTACGGCGGAGTCAGACTGGCCTACACCTCGTTCAAGTATGACGTGGAATCGCCAGTCGTAACCGACCCCGTTTGGGGAGGCACCGCCAACTATGGCGGCACAGGCATCAAGGCCAACTATGCATGGATAGAGGGCGCATTTGGAGTTGACGCCAAGATATGGGGGCCTTTCCATTTGGGATGGAGCGTAAGATACCGCGCCAAGGTGTCGGGAGACACCGGCACTTTGGGCAACGCATGGTATGTGCCGGGGTTCGGACGCAGTGGAGGTACTCGAATGGGAGCCACTTTCAATTTCAGCATTGACATCTAACACACAGACATGAAATGAGACAAGACAAACGATATTGGCAACTGCCCGCACTGGTAGCACTGGTTGTACTCGCCATTGCCATTGTGAGAGCACAAAAGGATACGCCCTATCAGCATGATACGGGATTTATCTTCGGCACCGTTTATCACGTGACCTATCAAAGTGACGAGAACCTGAAAGCCGAGATAGAAAGCGAGCTCAAGAAAGTGGACAACTCCCTGTCCATGTTCAACCCGCAGTCCATTATTTCCCAGGTCAACCAAAACCATGATGTAAAGGTAGACGACATGTTTGCCGAAGTGTTCGGTCTTGCGGAAAAGGTATCGAAAGAAACCGACGGTGCGTTCGACATCACCGTCGGACCACTGGTCAACGCCTGGGGATTCGGGTTCAAGCACAACGTCATGCCCGACAAGCACACGGTAGACAGCTTGAAACAAATCATCGGCTTCGACAAGGTGGCAATGAAGAACCGCCACATCGTGAAGACTGACAACAGAGTCATGCTTGACTGCAATGCCATTGCCAAAGGTTTCGGCACAGACATGGTGGCAAGAATGTTCCAGCAAAAAGGCATCAAGAACTATATGGTGGAGATAGGCGGAGAGATTGTGACATCCGGCAACAGCGAGAAACGCGTGCCATGGCGAATAGGTGTCACAAAACCTACAGACGACTCACTCAATGTGAACGAGGAGATACAAACAGTGCTCAATGTCTCCAACACGGCCATGGCTACCAGTGGGAACTACCGCAACTTCTACTACAAAGGCGGCAAAAAGTATGCTCACACCATAGATCCCAAGACAGGATTCCCTGTGCAGCACAGCATTCTCTCATCGACCGTTCTCGCCCCGAACTGTGCCACAGCCGATGCCTTTGCCACATCGTTCATGGTAATGGGACTCGACAGGGCTAAAGTTGTGCTCAAAAGACATCCGGAACTCATGGCATACTTCATCTATGCCGACGAGAAAGGAAAGAACCATGTGTGGTACTCGCCCTCACTACAATCAAAAATAGCTCGCTGATGCCCACTCCTTCCACCTACAACCTGTTGCTCGGCATCCCCGTGTTCCAAGGCATGGGCAAGACCGAACTGCAAGACATCATTGCCCACACCAAACTGGGATTCGAGAAACACGAGGCGGGAGAAAATCTGCAAACAGCCGGACAAAGGTGCAACCAGTTGGTTTTCCTCATGAGCGGTGCCATAGCCTTAACCACAAAGGCTGATGACGAAAGTTTTGCCATCACTGAAGACATAGACACCCCCTACACCATAGAGCCTGAAAGATTGTTCGGAATCTACAACCAGTGCAGAACCACGGTGACAACACTCACCACCTGCAACATCATGACACTCGACAAAGAAGAAGTGGTGAAACTGCTCGAACAGTACACAGTGTTCCGATTCAACCTGCTCAACCTCATATCGACCCAATCACAACGCATGGGTAACGGTAGATGGAAAGCGGAAAAAACTAATCTGAGGAACAGGCTTGCCCGCTTTATTGAGACAAGATGCACAATTCCCAAAGGCACCAAGCACCTAAGGATTATGCGCAAGCAACTCGCCGTTGAAATGAACATGGGATTTGCGAACATGACCAAGGCACTGCACCAATTGCAGAATGAAGGACTCTTACGTATCAGAAGAGGTGTCTACGACATACCGAGATTGGAAGAATTATCGGAAGAGGACAAAACGTAGTGTCTGGCAAACGCCAATCGGACAAGAGCAACGAACGATAATACAAGCACTCCATAACAACATAAATAAACACGCCAACAAACGAACTATGATAGACAAGAAGGAAACGACAGAACGCAAGAACCCGTTCTTTGATCCATACAACACCCCACACGATACAGTCCCGTTCGACCGTATCCTGTTAAGCGACTATGAAGAAGCCATGCTTGAAGGTATCAGGCGCGATGACGAAGAGATAGACCTCATTGTCAACAATCCGGACACGCCAACATTCGACAATACTATTGTCTGCACCCACGAGGAGAAGGGACCACACTACTACGACCTGCTTGACCGGGTGACTACCGTGTTCTTCAACTTGCTCAGTTCGGAAACCAACGACGAGATGGATGCACTGGCACAGAAAATGAGCCCTATACTTACCAAGCACGAGAACGATGTAAGCCTCAACAAGAAGCTCTTCGAACGCGTGAAGTATGTGCATGAGCATCACCGCGAACTTACACCAGAAGAACAAACCGTACTGGAAAACAGCTACAATGGTTTTGTACGTAGTGGTGCCTTGCTCGACGAGAAGGACAAGGAAAAGCTGCGTAAACTGTCGGAAGAGGCGAGTATGCTCGGACTGCAATTCTCGCAAAACCTGCTGAAGGAGAACAAAGCCTGGACACTGCACATCACAGATGAACAGCAACTCGACGGACTACCGGAAACAGCACGAGAGGCAGCAGCTAAAGCGGCTAAGGAACATGGAAAGGACGGATGGGTGTTCACACTCGATTTTCCAAGCATGCAACCATTTATGACCTACTCCACACAGCGCGAACTTCGCAAGCAGATGTATATGGCACGCAACACAGAGTGTACCCACGACAACGACACGAACAACCTTGACATCTGCAAAAGGTTAGTCAACATACGGAGGGAAACGGCACAGTTACTTGGATACGAAACCTTTGCCGACTATGTGCTGGAACGCCGCATGGCAGGCAGCATAAGTAATGTCTATAAGTTGCTCGACGACCTGATAGAGGCCTATATGCCCACTGCGAAAGAAGAAGTGAAAGAGGTTGAAGAGAAAGCCAGGGAGATGGAAGGCGACGATTTCCAGCTACAGCCTTGGGACTTTGCCTACTACTCGCACAAGCTGAAACTCAGCAAATATAACATAGATGCAGAAATGCTGCGCCCTTACTTTGAACTGTCGAAAGTTATCAAGGGTGTCTTTGGCCTGGCCAACAAGCTATACGGAATTACGTTCAAGGAAAACAAGGAGATTCCCGTCTATCACCCAGATGTAAAAGCCTACGAGGTGTTCGATGAGAACGGCGAATACCTCGCGGTGTTCTATGCCGACTTCCATCCAAGAAAAGGCAAGCAGGGAGGAGCTTGGATGACGGAATACAGAGGGCAGTGGATTGACCGCAAAGGCGTGAACCACCGTCCACATGTAAGTGTGGTCATGAACCTCACCAAGCCCACTGACGACAAGCCTGCCCTCCTCACCTTGGGTGAAGTGGAAACTTTCCTCCACGAGTTTGGTCATTCTCTTCATGGAATGTTCGCCAACACCCGTTTCGGCTCGCTGAGTGGGACCAACGTTTGGTGGGACTTTGTGGAACTACCTTCACAGTTCATGGAGAACTATGCAGTAGAGAAAGACTTTCTCAACACCTTTGCTTTCCACTACAAGACAGGAGAACCACTGCCCGACGAACTCATCAAGCGCATAGTAGACAGCCGCAACTTTGAGGCAGCCTACAGTTGTATGCGACAGGTAAGTTTTGGTCTGCTCGACATGGCTTACTACACCAAGAAAGATGAGTTCACGGACGACATAATTCCCTTTGAGAAGAAAGCTTGGGAAAGGGCAATGGTGATGCCGCAACTCAAGGATACCTGCATGACCGTGCAGTTCAGCCACATTATGGCAGGCGGTTACGCAGCAGGCTACTACAGCTACAAATGGGCTGAAGTGCTTGACGCTGACGCTTTCAGCGTATTCAAGAAACAAGGCATCTTCAACAGAGAAACTGCCAAGCGATTCCGCAACGAAATTCTGTCAAAAGGTGGAACAGAAAATCCTATGACTCTCTACAAGCGTTTCCGGGGACAGGAACCTACCATAGAGGCTCTGCTGGAGCGAAACGGCATCAAGAAACAAGAAAGCGAAAAGCAACTTCTCCTTGACCTCCGCTATCTGCGTATGGCCCGGATATGGGCGGAAAACAGCTACTGCAAGCGTCGGAAAGTGGGCGCACTGGTAGTAAAAGACAAGATGATCATCAGCGACGGATACAACGGTACGCCAAGCGGATTCGAAAATGTTTGTGAGGACGACAACAACCTCACCAAGCCTTATGTGCTCCATGCTGAAGCCAACGCCATCACCAAGTTGGCACGTTCAAACAACAACAGCGACGGCGCCACGCTCTACGTCACAGCCTCGCCATGCATAGAGTGCTCGAAACTCATCATCCAGGCAGGTATAAAGCGCGTAGTCTATGGAGAGAAATACAGACTCACCGACGGACTGGAACTCCTCAAACGAGCCAACATAGAACTGATTTATCTAAACCCAGACGAATATGAACAAAAATAAAAAACACACCTACACACCACTGCTGATGGCTGTCAGCGTGGTAGTGGGCATCGTGATTGGATCATTCTTTGCCAACCACTTCTCTGGCAACAGATTGAACATCATCAACTCAGGAAGTTCACGACTGAACAACCTGTTGCACATCATTGACGACCAGTATGTAGACGCTGTAAACATCGACTCGCTCGTAGACAAGGCCATACCCCAAATTCTGTCGGAACTTGACCCACATTCGGTCTACATCAGTGCCAAGGATGTGCAAGCCGCTACAGACGATCTGAAAGGCAGTTTCTCTGGTGTAGGGGTAGAATTCAACATCAGACAAGACACCATCCATATTCAAAACGTCATCAAGAACGGACCGGCAGAACGGGCTGGCTTACTGGCTGGTGACAAGATTGTAAGTGTGGACGGCAAACCCTTCGCGGGCAAAATAGTCACTAACGAGGAAGCCATGCACAGGCTCAAAGGGCCCAAAGACACGAAAGTTAAAATAGGTGTGGTGCGCTATGGCGTGAAAGGGGTGAAGACATACACGGTGACACGAGGTGACATTCCCCAGAAAAGCGTCACGGCCACCTACATGATTGACGACAACACCGGCTATATGCGCATCAAGAACTTCGGAGAGAACACTTATGCAGAAATGCTCATAGCCTTGGCCAAGCTGCAACAGGAAGGCTTCAAGAATTTGATAGTAGACCTTCGCGACAACACAGGAGGCTACCTGCAGGCAGCCGTACAGATGGCTGGAGAATTCTTGCCCAAGAACAAACTGATTGTATATACGCAAGGAAGAAAGTCGCCACGACAGGACTACAAGAGCGACGGAAGAGGAAGCTATCAGGACATTCCCATGGTAGTGCTCATTAACGAAGGTACCGCTTCGGCAGCTGAAATCTTCGCCGGTGCCATGCAAGACAACGACCGCGCCACCATTATCGGCAGACGCTCGTTCGGCAAGGGATTGGTGCAGCAGCAGATTGCATTTACCGACGGATCACTCATCCGCCTCACCATTGCACGCTACTATACCCCATCGGGAAGGTGCATACAAAAGCCTTACCAACCGGGCGACGACAAGGACTATGTGGACGACATCATGACACGTTACCAGCATGGTGAGTTCTTCTCACAAGACAGCATCAAGCACACTGGTCCTGCCTACCACACATCGATAGGAAGAACGGTGTATGGCGGTGGAGGCATCACACCCGACATATTTGTGGCGGAAGATACAGTCAACGTTACCTCTTATTATAAAGAGGCTATCATGAGTGGACTGATTCTGCAATTTGCCTACAACTACACGGATGTGAACCGCCCGAAGTTGCGCAACTTCAAGGAAATGATGGAACTGGCCAAGTATCTGGAAAAGCAAAACCTGGTGGAACAATTCGCTTCCTTCGCCAACAAGAACGGTTTGCAGCGGCGCAATCTGATGATAAGAAAGAGCCATTCTCTTCTCGACACCTTCCTTAACAGCCGCATCATATACAATATGCTCGACGAACAGGCATGGACACAATACATCAACCAAGACGACCCTGTGGTGAGAAAAGCCGTCTACGTGTTTGATCATCACGAGGCCTTCCCGAAAAAGCCTTCGGCCACCAAGCCTTCGGCAAAGAAAAAGAAACATTGACATGCTGAACAAGAATGAACTAAGACAAGAGATACGGCTCCAGAAACGGAGCCGTTCTCTTTATCAGAACGCCCGTGAATCTGAAGACATCACCCAAAAACTTCTCGCCCACCCCATGGTGAAATCCTCCCGCTGTATCTTGCTCTATCATCCACTGAACGACGAGGTAGACACTAAGCCGTTGATAAACATTCTGGCAGAACAGGGAAAGACTATCCTACTGCCAAAGGTGACTGGGGAAGAAAGCATGGAACTCCGAACTTTCAGAACATGTAAAGACATGAAAGAAGGGGGGTTTCACATCATGGAACCCACTGGGCCGATATTTAATAACTACCCCGAAATAGACCTTGCTCTGATTCCCGGCATGAGTTTCGACAGCCAAGGCAACAGGTTAGGCCGAGGCAAGGGATATTACGACAGGTTTCTCAAACACCTTCCTCATACATATAAAATAGGTATATGCTTTGAATTCCAAAAAAGAGAGCACATACCAACAACTGATCAAGACGTGAAAATGGACGAAATCATTTAGGGGAAATGAGAAGACAGGCTCCTATAAGAAGAGAATAATCAGTGGATACAGCACGACAAACTATGTTGGAGAGAAGACCGGTTAGATGACAGCAATCTGCGTAACGACCTGACTTCCCACTTTATCTACAATTTTCTGGAGCAAACGGGAACGTACCATTGACAAATCCTGCCGCAAGGCGGGATTTGTTATTTTCACATATAGCGTCTGGTTACGGATGAACTTCTCGGCAGTCATGCCTGCAATGACAGGTCCCACAACTTCGTCCCAAGCGTCGATGGTGCGCATGTGCAAAAGTGGAGCCTCCAGGCCGTTGTCACGTATGGTCTTACCCAACAATTCAGACAAACTTTTCACATCCCTCCTAAACATAATCAGTCCTCCTTCTCGTTAATCTGCCCATTCTCAACAGAGAATATCTTATATGGAGCATCGGAATTCTTAAGAATACGATCTATATGCTCCCGATTAGTATCTGTAATAAATATTTGCCCATAGTCACTACCCGACACAATGTCGATGATACGTGCCACACGATTGGTGTCCAACTTATCGAAAATGTCGTCCAGGAGCAGGAGTGGTGTGACCCCATTGCCTATCTCAGACAAGAACTGGAACTGTGCCAATTTGAGAGCCAGCACATAAGTCTTGTTCTGCCCCTGACTGCCTTCACGACGCATGGTATACCCCCCAAGGAGCATCTGCAAATCATCACGGTGAACACCATGAAGAGAATAACCCACAGCCCTGTCTTTCATGCGGTCACGGCGTATGACATCAAGAAGAGGTCCACGTTGACAATGGGAGACATACTCCAAACTCACCTCCTCGTGTCCCCCCGAAATCTGGCTATAGACACGTTGGAAGACGGGGATGATGCGCTCCACAAATTCTGCCCTGCGCCGAAAGATGCGCTCCCCCTCCAAAGCCATCTGTTGCTCCCATATATCCATCAGTGCAGAATCAGGCTCTTCTTCCTGCTTGAGCAACGTGTTGCGTTGCTGCAGGGCCTTGGTGTATCGGGTTAGAGATGCCATATAAGTATTGTCATACTGAGAGATGACCACGTCGAGCAATTTGCGACGCTCGTCGGTGGCACCATCGATAAGGACCGAATCGGCCGGCGATACAAAAACGAGAGGAATCAACCCTATGTGCTCGGACAGGCGCTTATATTCTTTCTTATTTCGCTTGAAGTGTTTCTTTTGTCCACGCTTCATTCCGCAATACACCAATTCCGGCTCACCATCAGCTGTTCTTTCATAAGTACCTTCCAAGACCATGAATTCACTATCATGGGAAAGCACCTGAGAATCAATTGGATTGAAAGCGCTACGGCAAAAAGACAGATAGTATACAGCATCGAGCAAGTTGGTCTTGCCCATGCCATTATGACCCACAAAGCAATTGAACTTGTCGGACAAGACCAAGTCTGCCGTATGGATGTTCTTGAAGTTAAGTATGGAAAGGTTCTTTAATCTCATCAGTGTCATGCATGTTAATGCACTGCAAAGTTACACCATTTATCAGTGAAAAGAGAAAAAAGTCAATGATAAATTTCAATATTCAAGAATAAATGATTAATTTTGCCACGCTTTATGCGCCAATGACAAGGGCGCAAGAACCAAGCAATCAAATAGTAAAATCAAAAAAGTACAAAAAATAATGGCAAACAACAATGAGCAGAAGAGTGCTCTCAATGTAAACGAGCACCTCTCAAAATCTGAATCTTTCTTCATCAAGAACAAGAAAGTGCTTATTTATGGTGTAATTGCAGTCATCGTGCTGGTAGCCGGATGGTTCCTCTACAAGCAGTATGTACAGGCTCCCAAAGAAGCAGAGGCAAGCACCAAACTGGCCAAAGGTCAGGAATATTTCAATCAGGAAATGTTTGACAAGGCGCTCAATGGTGACGGTGCCGGATTCACAGGCTTCAAGGGAATCATCAGCGACTATTCGGGCACTGACGCAGAAAACCTCGCAAACCTTTATGCCGGCCTTTGTTGCGTGAACACCGGCAAGTACCAGGAAGCTGTAAACTATCTGGAAAGCTATAGTGCCAGCGACGACGAAATGATCAGTCCTGCAGCCGAGGCTGCACTGGGCAACGCATACGTTTACATCAAGCAGTATGACAAGGCTGTGGATGCACTGAAGAAGGCAGCCAGCATGGCAGACTCAGAAGCCGAGGACGGCGTGAACAATTCTATCTCTCCCCGTTGTCTTATCCAGGCAGGAGAAATCCTCGAGAACCAAGGCAAGAAAGACGAGGCTCTGAAGATTTACCAGGACATTAAGAAGAAGTATCTCAACTCGCCTGTCCGCCAGGAGATTGACAAATACATAGAAAGAGCTACAAAGTAAGTAATATGGCAACAATACTTCACAACCTTTCCGATTACGATTTTGACAAAGTGCCAGACGCCAGCAATATGTGCTTTGGCATCGTAGTGGCAGAATGGAATGAGGAAATAACCGGCGCTCTTCTTGACGGAGCCGTGAAGACGCTCGAAAAGAACGGAGCTTTGCCGGAGAACATTCATGTGAAGAGCGTACCCGGAAGTTTCGAACTTATCTACGGAGCCAAGCAAATGGTGCTCAACGGCGGATACGACGCCGTGATCATTCTCGGATGTGTCATCAAGGGCGATACACCTCACTTTGACTATATCTGCCAGGGAGTGACCTATGGTATTGCACGCATCAACGCCACCTGTGAAATTCCCGTCATCTACGGACTGCTCACCTGCAACGACTTGCAGCAAGCCAAAGACAGAAGTGGCGGAAAGCTCGGCAACAAAGGAGACGAATGTGCCGTGGATGCCATCAAGATGGCTAAATTCTAAAAGTAAAACAATCCTATATTAAGAAAAGCGTCATTTGCACAAATTGCAAATGACGCTTTCTTTATGTTCTGAAGTGATGTTTGCGTGAAGTTCCTCAACTTTTAATCAAGAGAAAAACAACGTACACATAGTTCAATAATGCGAACCATGATATCGCTTATGATACACTTGCACTTCCCTAATGATACACTAACACTTCCTTAATGGTACGCTAACACACTTTTCACTGCTGAGAAAAATATGTTACTGAGTTATTTGCCGATCTACACATCGAGCGATGTGTCTACAGAGATTGTCATGCCGCCCGTACGCGACACGTCGAGCAACAAGGGTACAAACTCGTCACTCATTTGGTCGGGAGAGCCAACACTGGCAGCAAAGCGCAGATGGTCGCCATCTGCCTTCTCCAACACGATGCCTAAAAGAGCACCTTTCTCAGCCACATCGGAATCAAGATACTGCTCGAAATCAGCCTTCACAAAAGTGCGGTCGAAAAAGACGGATCCATCAGCCCGATGTATGCGAAGTGAAATCTTGTTGGCATAATATTTGTTTCCAGACTCATCCACACACAACGCCGTATTATCCACAAACCGATGAACCACTACGGTATAAGACTGACCAAGCCATTCTACCGACTTGGACTGCGTATAGTCCGACATGGCATTGATTTTCTTTTGCACTTTCTTTACCACTTTTGGCACAATAATGTCCTTGGTCTGTTTCTTCTCGCTGCAGGCAGAAAATCCCAGGAGGGCACAGACTGACATCAGTACCAGCTGTCTGTTGTTCATACTATAAGATTTTTATGTGTTCTCATGCAAAGGTACACTCTTTTTCCCAAATAATGCCAACATTGCAAAAAAGATGAACAAACGGGCACTAAATTGCCAAAAAAGAACTAACTTTGCAACAACAAATGCGCAGAAGCAATGCAGACTCGTCACATTAACATTTGCCTTTTACTGTTCATTTCGCTTGCCCTCTTGTCATGCAAGGGAAAGAAGAACAGTATGACATCGCCACAAATCGACACAATACCGATGATGGTGATGCAGATACAAAAGTGCTCGCGGCTCTACACTGCCGAATGTCATATCCATAAAATCATCACCCACGAAGACCGCAAAAAGTTGAAGGGGAAATTCTTCAGCCACGACATTGACATCACCCTGCCTCTTGGAGAGCGCAAAATAGCCATTCCGATGGATGCCACAGTCAAGGCCTACATTGATTTCAATGACTTCAGCGCTGCCAACATTGAACGGAAAGGCAAGAAAATCAGCATCACCCTACCCGACCCCCGGCTACAGCTCACTTCTACACGCATAGACCACCAGGCCGTGAAAAAGCATGTAGCCCTGACACGATCCAACTTTACCGACGCTGAACTCGCCCAATACGAGCGGCAAGGACGTGAGGCCGTATTGAAAAACCTGCCCGAATCAGGCATCATCAACCAAGCACGCGAAAGTGCGGCCTCCATCCTCATCCCGATGATTGAACAAATGGGCTATGCAGAAAGCGATATCACCATTCACTTCCGCAAAGACTTCACCATCCACGACCTTACCCACATACTTGACACTTCAACAATAGAAAATGGAAAGAAATAAGAACATACTCTTCCGCTACCCACGGCTTGTCATGGTGTGCCTCATAATCGTTGCACTCGCAGTCTGCCTGGTCACGTTGAGCAAGTGTGCTCGCGACAGTAAACTGCACGTGGTAACCGATGAGGGCATTCAGCTTACGCCAGAGATAGTGGAAAGCATCAAGGGTATCGGTCAGTGGGAGTTTCTTTCCATTGCTGACGAAGAAATGGTGGACACTGTGCGAAAAGGGTTCTTCAGCGACGACCAACTCGCACGCATTTATTACGGCACCGTGCGCTTGGGCATCAATATTGACAAGACAAAAGAGGGATGGATAGAGAGTAAAGGAGACTCGGTGAGCGTGCTCTTGCCACCCATTGAACTGCTCGACAGCCAATTCATCGACGAGGCGCTCACACGCCCGTTCATAGAGAGCGGCAATTGGAGCGACGCCGACAGGCAAAAGCTCTACGAAAAGGCTTACCGGCAAATGAAACACCGTTGCCTCACACGAGCCAACATCAAGAGCGCTGAAGACAATGCCACACGACAATTTCACGAAATGATGAAGCAAATGGGCTTCACTAAGATCAGAATAAGAATAAGAGAGAAATAAAGACACAAACAAAGTAAAAAGATTACAACATGGATATGGTTAACGACTTTTTCCTAAGCCTCAGCAGTTTTCTATGGGGATGGCCCATGATTATACTCTTGCTGGGCACCCACATTTACCTCACCATCCGCTTGCACTTGCCACAGCGCAAGATATGGACAGCCCTCAAGTTGTCCATAAAAGCAGACAAGCAAGCCAAGGGAGACGTGTCGCAGTTTGGTGCTCTCGCCACCGCACTTGCGGCAACCATCGGAACAGGAAACATCATCGGTGTAGCCACCGCCATCGCCATGGGGGGACCAGGTGCAGTGTTCTGGTGCTGGCTCACAGGAGTATTCGGTATCTCGACCAAGTATGCCGAAGGACTGCTCGCCATCAAATACCGCATCAAGACTCCGAGTGGCAAGATGCTTGGCGGTCCCATGTACGCCCTCGAGCGCGGATTAGGATGGAAAGTAATGGCCATGCTATTTGCCATTTTCACGGTCTGCGCATCATTCGGAATAGGCAGCACCGTCCAGGCCAATGCCATCGCAACCATCGCACAGGTTTCCTATGGCGTTTCGCCCTATGTCACTGGCATTGTCATCTGTGCCCTCGCAGGAGTAGTTGTGATTGGCGGCGTGAAAAGCATCGCCAAAGTGTGCGGAATGCTCGTACCTTTCATGGCCTTGTTCTATGTGATCGGTTGCATCATTATCATCTTTATTAATCGTGCCTTTGTGGGACAAGCAATCGAACTAATCGTCACTTCCGCATTCAAGCCCGAGGCTGCAGGCGGAGGTTTCGTAGGGTCTACGGTCATCATGGCAGCCCGCTTCGGAATAGCACGTGGCCTGTTTTCCAACGAGTCAGGACTTGGTTCGGCACCCATAGTGGCAGCCGCTGCACAGACACGCAATCCTGTACGTCAGGCACTCGTAAGTTCCACCGGAACGTTTTGGGACACGGTAGTCATCTGCGCACTCACCGGCATTGTCATAGTGAGCAGCATCCTGGCCTATCCCGACATTGACTATGCCAACGGAGCTGCACTCACACAATCTTCCTTCGGCAAGATTCCCTTGGTGGGCAAACACATACTCTCTTTCGGATTGTTAACCTTTGCTTTCAGCACAATCCTGGGATGGTGCTATTATGGTGAGAAAACAATAGAATACCTGAAAGGGAAGAAATGGACTTACGGCTACCGTTGCATTTACATCCTCAGTGTTTTTGCAGGTAGTGTAATGAGTCTCACAGTGGTATGGAACATTGCCGACTGCATGAATGCCCTTATGGCCATACCGAACCTGTTGTCCTTGATATTCCTGAGCAATGTTGTGGTGAGTGAAACCCGCAAGTATCTTTGGAGAGGAAGACTGAACATAAGCATGGAACAATCTCATCATAAAGAGAAAGAATAAAAACGAAAACGCTGTACACAGTTATGTACAGCGCTTTCGTTTTTTATGGGAAGAACTATAAACTACTTGAGTTTCTTTCCGTCAGAAAAGGCATTGCCCACGCGTTGGCCCAACTCAATATATCCATTATGGATAGGGTCAAACGTAACGAGATGCATTTTCTCTATATCCGGCTTACCGTCAGCCGCCAAGTATTCCTCACGGCAATGTATGTCAACAATCTCGGCAATGATGTAATAGCCAGTAGCACTTTGATCGAGTTTACGTTTGATGCGGCACTCCATTGTCAAGGGGAAGTCTGTGAAAACAGGTGCATTTACCTGCAATGCCTTCTCAATATTCCATCCTGCACGGGTCATTTTCGATGCTTCATTCTTGGCACTCACAATGCCCACATAATCGGCAGCCACAAGCGTTTCCTTGGTGGCAAACGCCACCGTGAACTCTCCATTATGATTGAGATTGTCTGTTGTAGCATGCGCTCCCATGGAAATCATGATTTCATGCATGTCCCATTGTCCTGCCCAAGCAGCATTCATGGCATTGGGATGCCCTTGTCCATCATAAGTACCTATAATAAGTACTGGTTGTGGCAACAGCCACGGTTTTGGTCCGAAGTCTTTCATTTTCACTTAAATATTATAATTCAACAATAGTACTGATGCGATAAAATCGCATGGTTATTAA
>ULUS01027402.1_pt1 | contig 36050 bp, 39 predicted proteins | sample 1958761 | NCBI WGS metagenome assembly ULUS01 (sample SAMEA4835767, study PRJEB28245) | human gut metagenome | biome: gut microbiome; material: fecal sample | place: Denmark | collected 2008
CGAGTTGAAGGACTTGCAGGTGATAGCCGTTGTGCCGTTCCGTTGTCAGTCCGAAAGGTGGAGCCTGGAAGCGCAAGCCAAGTACGATGCCATCCTACGCATCGTAGATGACGTTGTCGTATTGAGCGAGCGATACTACAACGGCTGCCTTCTGAGGCGCAACGACTACATGGTCAACCACAGTTCACGTCTCATAGCCTACTTCGATGGCAATCCCAAGGGCGGCACGTTCTACACCGTCAGAGAAGCCAAGCGGCAGGAATTGGACATAGTGAATCTTCATAATAGTGTATAACCCATAAAACAGGAAATGCTTATGGACGATATTATCTCAATCTTCGTTTGCTACTTCGTGCTCAGAGCTTTGGGTGTAATACTCAAGGCTTTGTTCGGCGGAGAGCATAACAACGACTACCGCCGTGACCGCTAAGCGTCTCTAATCCAAGATACGCTGATAGCCACACGTCTGCACTTTATCCCAAAAGATGCAGCGGATAATCATGTCCGTAAGTAAGGATATTCATATTCCTCACCTTAACTTTGGATAATAACGAAAGAGACTGCTGCCTATATTTCAAGACAGCAGTATAAACCTTACTCTGCAGGTGCCCATTTGCAACGAACAGGAGAGACGATTGCACCCTCTGCCTTCAACTGCTTCATTGCTGCATCTACCTCTTTGCGGTCGAGACCGCTGAGTTCTGCGATTTTACCTGCATTGAGAGGCTGACCAGCCTCCTTCATTGTTGCCAATACTTTTTCTCTTGCGTCCATTGTTTTGATGTTTCCATCACTATTTCTGTGTAATTATGCTATTGTCTCTCAGTCAAATCCTTGTTGTTGACTCAATACAAGGTACTGTCATTCTTAATACGTTCTCTTACCTTTGGCCATGCGGCTCCGTTGAAGAGGCATGTTTCACGCATAAACGTTGCCATCTCCTCTAATCTGCTTTTGGGGATGCCAAACATCAGCTCATTTGGTCGTACCCTTGGACGAACCGATGGGTCAAATAGTCCGATGAAACAACGTGAACCGAGGTTCTCTTCTTCTATGATTACCTGTCGTATAGTGGTTGAGCAGCCGCTGCCCCATGGTGTGCAAGCTGCATCGTCGGAAGAGTTGTCATAGTAAACCCATGACACCAGTCCGCTCAGTATGTCAGGAGTAGCGAAGACAAGTACACCATAATAGTCAACGCCTTCATCCACTTGGTCGAGACGTTGGAAGTTCAAGTACTTGTGCTTGTCCACTTCTATCTCCAGTCGCTCCACAAAGTCTTTCACCAGTCTGGGAGAAGCTTTGTAGTGCTCCTTTTCTGAAACAAAAGTCGGCACATATTCCGGCATCGGGGCAAGTCCGCAGTAGAACTTGCCACCACCACATTTCATGGTCGTGTCATCGAAACTTACAGGTTGTCCCTCCCTGACTTTCTCAAACGCAGGGAAGAAACATCCGTTTACTGGCTGCGGCTCAGCTACCGGCTTATCGCTATGCCAAAAGGCGATGGGTAATGCTGCATTTTCGCCAAATGCTTCCTTATAGTTTTCTATGAATTGTTTATTGTTCATGTTAATTTCTTATTGTTATTCTTGTTTGTTGTCATCCATCCTTGGGCTACCACCTTCAATTCTTCGTCTTCCTGTTTAGTGTCACCCCAAACTTGTTCAATATACGGAACACCGACCCACGGCTGGAAAAGCCGCTGACGGCGAAGATGTCCTTGATGCTGTAGCCCTGTATGTACATGTTGACGATGTTCCGCTCTCTTTCCATCTTGTCGATGGCTTTGGGAGTCTTGTTCATCGGCTTGATGTTCTGCTGCAACTGCATGACGTGTACCGATGCTTTGCGGAGCACGGCACACTCCTCCGACAGTGAACCGAACATCTGCAGCACCTGCGATGGCTTGGTTTCAGGAAACAGTTCGTCGTCGGTGTCTATGCGGTCGTGGATGGAGACTATCCTCACCACCTTCACCCGGCAATACTCGATGAAGGCCGCCACTTCCCTCGTGCCCCTCAGCGCATTGCTGAACTTCGATAGCACCAGCGTGTCGCCACGGTCGAGATTGGAGATAAGCTGCTTCCACATCGGGCGCAGACGCTCGTCGTCAGCCAGCTCCTCTATCACCTTGACGCAGCCGTACTGCTGCATCCATTCCCTGTCTTCTGTATAGTCATCGCCATTCGTGGCGATAAAGATGTAACCTACTTTTGCCATATGTCTTTACACTGATTTGCTGCAATCCCCACCTGTTCGTGCCGATGTTCCGATGCGGCTATAACGGCGGTTTTGCCATTCGGGTGCAAAGATACAACTATTATTTGACATAGAGTCGCTTTTGAATAGGAATCGTACTAAAATATGTAAAATCTCCAGTTTTCCGCTCTTTTGTTTTCCTTTGAAATCGGACATGTATATCCGATTAATAATTATGTCTAAAGTTTTTACTAATATCATCATAATATGCTATAAAATAACTACATTTGCACCGTCAAACTCGAAAATACCAAATTATACTATGACAAGAAAATCGGATAAAAGACAAAGTGGATATGATACTAAGTGTTCACATCCACACATGACATCATCCAACAATGACGTCACATCGTACATCATGCCACGAATGAGACTGGCCATAGGCATTGCCGCAGCTTTTGCCGCAGTGATGCTTGCAGCCTGTTCGGAAGGCAAGGGGAGATGTTCCTTCGGTTCCCCGGAGGAAGCCCTCAGTGAATCCCGCATCTTCCTAGAAAGATTGCGCCGGCAGGACAACGTTTCCGTGAAAGCTCTTGCACAGTCTGTCAACGAATGGATGGAAATGAATGACTCTGTCAAGGCGTGCGTGCTGAGGGACACTACAAACCAGGCTCACATGTACCCAGTTATCGAGTATGCCAGCCTCCTGGATTCCATCAACGAGGAGTTTGCCCGTCTCGCCGTTTCCAAACGCCGCAACTACCGCGACTTGGTGGAGTTCAGGGCGATAACAGCCTGCCGTGACAGCAAAAGCCCCATTATGGAGATCGCAGCAAAGGCTCGCCCGTTCTTCTCTTCTCTCGACAGTGTCCCTGTCAATGTCTCAGGCGGCAAGCGTCAGGTGAAGGAACGTTACATCGGATTCCTCGACAAGTCTCTCCAAAAGGGCTTCCATAATGGAGATGACCTATTCCGTTTCTTACAAAAAGAGGAGTCGCATTTCCGTGCATTCCTCCATTTCCTTCCAGACATGGTGGACGAGGACTTGATGGATATTACTGGCAAGACAGAGAAATGCTGCCGTACAATAGCGAAGGCGGCAAGGCTCGGGAAACTACCGAAAAAAGATACGGATGTATATCTCACCATGCGCACCAACCACCGCTTGCTGCTCAACACGGAAGTGGCACTGGAAAACCTGAAAAACGGCAAGGTTGACAAAGAGGCATCGCTTCACGCCTATATGTTTCTGCTCCTCAATCCATTCGTGTTTATCGACGACGATGCCTTTGCACTGCTGTCTGATGAGGAAAGGGCTAAGCTCTATAAGATAGCCGATGCTGCACCACGTGAACTACAACGTATGGCTAAAAAGCTGCACATGAACAAGGACAAGATGGCCGACATTCCCGGTGACATGCTCCAAGTATATGTGGGCAAGAAGATAACCCTTATGGCAAACTGAAAACAACGATAGTGTTATGCTGAAATCCTATGTCAACGACTTTCTCGCCGTCATGCCACTGCAGATGCCGAGTCTTATGGACAAGAACAGATTGTCCGAACCGCTCATATACAAGGACTATGCGCTACTGGAGTTTTCCACCGCCACACCTCTCAGCCTGGAGGATGTGACCAACCTGCTCGAAGATGAGGTGGACCTGGTACTGCTGTATGTACACACGCCATCGCTCGCAACCGACTTCGGACGCAGCTGTTGTGCCTACTCAAACCCGGCTTTCGGACACATGTACAAGGTCAACGCTGTGACCAATTCCGACGGGATGGTTGACCAGATACGTGTGACCATATATGACGATCTGGAACTGATGTCGGGTGATGTCATCAACGACCTAAAGCTCCACGGACGCACGGGACACTTCAAGTATGCAATCACCAAGGAGGACGTGCTGCTCAACTTCATCGGTTAGCAGCTTACGTTTCGAGTTTTATTGTACCAGTTCTATACTAAGGCAAAGGACAACCTCTCTGCCAGTATGCAGCGACCGTCAGATGAGACAAACATTATACGAACGACTGGTCTGCATTCTCGATCGTCACCGCACATGGCTGGAGGTTGCCGATGCCACCTCCGTGCTGAAGCACACCGCACTGAAAACCGACGGCCTGTCCGTCATCCTCTGCCGTGTGCTTGTGGTCAGGGCTGCCAGACACCACCATCCCTACAGGATGGGCAAGAAGTGGCAGATTCCTGAATGCGACCTCGAACGGGCTATCCAGGCAATACGGCCCGTTGACCCTGAGTTCCGTCGGCGCATCTCTGCCGACAGTCCCTCTTTGCAGGATGTGGAGCGCATCGTCGAGACTGCCACCCACGGCTTGCTCCGTCCCGAGCTGAGCGACCTGCCGATATATACCTGTCATTATACATTCAAACAGAAAGCATTATGATTCTTATACACACTATTTTTCTTTTTCTGCTGTTCTCACTCTTCTTCCTGCCGCAATGGCTGCACAGGAAGCGTCACCCGTTCATGCGCAGGTTCTATCTCCGCATGACGGCTCTCCCCACTGCCCGCAAGCTTTACCGCCTCGTCCTGCTCATCGTGCTCTTCGTGTTTCATTTCCTCTATCTCACTGCCTATGGCAACGACATCGGTGTGGTGGTCTCCACCATTGCCTTCGCCATATTCTTTTGCCTGATGGATGTGGACAAGTGGCTCCACCGCCTGCACGAGGAGCGCAAGCCGTTCCGCATCATGGTGGTCGGCATACTCGCCTCTGCCTTCGTCCCTCATCTGTTCACGTTGGCCGTTACCGCCGCCTTCATCCTTCTGGCATCCCTGTTCTATCCCTCCCGGCGCATCCTGTCGCTGTGGGATAATCAGAATGACCGTAAGGTGCTCGCCGAGGATATGGACATGCTCACCGAATATTACTACTGATGGTCACCTGTATCTTGCCATTCCGTCTGGACAGCCGCGAATGGCCTAAACCATAGTAATCACCAAACGAATGAATGAAATGAAGAAACAAAATCATAACCGCCGCTCTGGCAGCATCATTGTCAGGATGTCCCTGCTGGAGTTTCTGAAAGAGAAGTCCGACCAACGCTGGTCGAAACTCGAAGCATTCCTCGACCTTGTCGATAAAGCTTCTGTACAGTACATCCCCAAGGAACTGTACAGGCATGACGTGTCGCTGTCGGATGGTCAGTTCGCCATTACCATTACCGAACTGGCAGACTGTTGGCATTGGCACCGCGCCACTGTCCGCACCTTCATCGAGCAGTTGGAGGATATGAACCTCATTGAGGTCAACCGCCTTCCCAAGAGTCAGATTATCACCTTCCCGGCTCTCGCTGCCGCTCCTGCCACATCGTCCATCGATGACGCATTGGTTGTGTTCCGCCAGAAGATGCAGTCGGGATTGTCCGAATGGCGAAGTGGCAAAATGTCCGTCACTGATTGTGCCGTCACTTGCGAACAACTCTTCTCACAGGCTGTCACTCATGCTGCCGATTTGCTGAAGGAATACATGAGTGGCAATCCCATCGGCAAAATACCCTTCGGTGGAGACATCCCCGAACCTGTCGAGCGAGCCTTCTGCAAGGAAGCTTTGTCTGCAATATGCGAAACCACCCTCCAGCGGGTGCTTGGCGATGATGAGTCAAAGGACAACAGCCTTTCTCTTCTTCCCTTCTTTTACAAAGACCTGGGAGGCGACTGGCTCTCGTTCGTCGAGGCGGCTGTAGCCATTGCTGAGTTGGCGATAGATGGTAGGTCTCCTGCCTTGCAGCACGAGAGCGCAGCCATCAAGTCGCAGTTCCAGTCGCTCTGCCGACCGTTCCTTGTAATTGCTTCCACGCGACTTCAGTCTGATTTAACCCATCCAGAGGATTCACTCCTCTCTGAAAGCAATTCAGCCCCTTAAATCAGCGCATACACGCCTCCCTTGCATACGGCATCGTGCTCCGCACCTCTGCCACACCCTTTTCCACTCGGGTCTTGCCCGTTGTTCGAAAATAAGGGAAGAGGGGTAGCCTAATACCCCTCCCGCTCGTTGGCGGTAGGGTGGCTGTCCAAACAAGCAGCAAGCTGGGGACAGTGGTCGTGTGTACATAAAACAGAGTTTATTTCAACAGCAGTTTAACAAAACAACATCCCATCATGCCCCTTCCCAAGCAAGTCCTCGACTTCCGCCCCTCCAAGGGCATCACCACCGCCCAGTCCAACGAGCACCAGCGTCGTTGGACCGACAAGGGCTGGGCTTCCGCCGCAGCCGCAGGCAACTACGACCGCACCCGTGCCCACCTCAACTTCGAGATCCGTTCCGGCAAGGTCTGTCCCATCGACCAGACCCGCAGCATCCCCGAGCGCATGGCCTCCATCCTTGCCGCCCGAGGCATCAAGGACCCCAACGCCGGACTCCCCGAACCCAAGTTCCGCACCGTGGTCAACTTCATCTTCGGCGGCTCCCGTGACCGCATGAACCAGCTCGCCTTCGGCTCTCAGTCACTCAACCTGGCACACGGAGCGGACAATTCCCACCTCCACCGCTGCCCCGACATCGAGGAGTGGGCGAAGGATGTTTACCGCTTCGTTGCGGACAAGTACGGTGAGGAAAACATTGTCGCCTTCATCGTACATCTCGACGAAACCAATCCTCACGTCCACTGCACCCTTCTGCCAATCCGTGACGGCAGGTTCGCCTACAAGCAGATCTTCGCCGGCAAGGACAAGTACGAGTTCTCTGCCCGCATGAAAGCCCTCCACAGCGACTTCGCCGAGGTCAACAAGCGGTGGGGCATGGAGCGCGGCACCTCCGTCGCCGAGTCTGGCGCACGCCACCGCACCACCGAAGAGTACCGCCGCCAACTGTCAGAACAGTGCACCACCATCGAGCAGTCCGTCGCCGCCCATCAGCGCACACTCGCCGCCCTCCAATCGGACATCCGTCTGGCAGAGCGACGTGTCAAAGGTCTCACCTCCATGGTCAACAACCTCCTCCGTGAGAAGGCAGACAAGGAAGCAGCCCTCGCCGCCCTCCATCGGCAAATCCTCGACGGACATGCCGACCCAGCCGCCCTCCAAGCGCAGGTACAGCAGTTGGAGAACGACCTCGCCGCTATCCAGTCCCGTCTGGATGACAAGCAGGCAAAGCTCGCCGAGGCCGACCGCCAACTCGACACCCTCCGTGAGGAGATGGCTGCCACACGGCAGCGCACCGACGAACTGCGTCAGGAGGCACAACGCTACTCCGACACTATCCGCTTCGGTGCGGAAACCCTGCTCAGAAACGCCCTCTTGGAGGACATCGTGAAAGAGTTCACCGACCGCCTCGCCCTCATCCCCGAAAAGGATAGGGAAGCCTTCGACGACTCCCTCCTCCAGTCCCTTGCCGAACGGGGCGCAGAGGTCATGCACTGTGCCACTCTTCTCTTCCTTGGCTTCATCGACGATGCCACCACCTTTGCCGAATCCCACGGCGGAGGCGGCACCACCTCCAACCTCCCGTGGGGACGTGACGATGATGACGACGACCGTGCCTGGGCACGCCGCTGCCTCTCCCGAGCCGCCCGTCTCCTCCGTCCCTCAGCCGCCAAGAAGAACAAGCGGTAGCCCCTCTGCCCCCGTGCTCGTCGATTCATCGTCGAGCCTCCATACAACAGTAATAATAATAATCAAAAAATAGAACATCATGAAAAGAACAGTTATCTTATCCCTCGCTCTCTCCCTCACCATGGGAGCAGCAGCGACCACCCCCACAACGGCAGACACCGTCTCCGTCACCCCTACATCCCTTACACACCCCAACACCTCCTTACGCCCCACCTGCCTCAAAGGCGTATTAGTCTCCTCCCCCTGGACCTCCAACTGGTTCCTCCAAGCGTCCGTCGGCACCACCGCCTTCCTGGGCACCCCTCTCGGCTGCAACGACCTCTTTGGCCGCATGCGTCCGGCATTCAGCGTCGCACTCGGCAAATGGTTCACACCCTCCGTAGGCGGTCGCATCACCTACGGCGGTCCCCAGTTCACCGACTGCACCAACTCCTCACAGCATTACCAGTACCTCCGTGCCGATTTCCTTTGGAATGTCCTCGGCACGCAATACAAGGAAGACATCCATGCCATCTCCCGATGGAGCCTCATTCCCTTCGTCGGCCTCGGCATCCTCCACAACAAGGACAATGCCCACAAGCCCCTTGCCATTTCCTACGGCATCCAGGCCCAGTACCACCTCTCCCGCCGCCTTGCCCTCACCGCCGAAATCGGCAGCATGACCACCATGCAGGACTTCGACGGCATTGGCAAACCCCACCGCCTCGGCGACCATCTGCTGTCCGCATCCCTCGGTCTCTCTGTCCGCATCGGCAAGTCCGGGTGGAGGCGTGCCGTCGATGCCCGTCCCTACATTGCCCAAACCGAACGCCTCTCCGCCTATGCCGCATCCCTGTCCGGCACCTCCTCCAATGTCACATCCCAGCCACCGTTCCCGAAAGTTTCGCTTTCGGGCCCTCGTAACGACTACAGCGGCCTCCGTTCCCTCCGTGCCAGAATGAAATCCAAGTCCACCACAGCCGCCCCCGACACCGCCGCCAGCCACCGTGCTCGTCGATTTATCGGCGAGTCCACCTCTTGTGCAGATGATAACGACAGCCCCCTTGATGATTTAGACGAAGATTACCTCTCGCTCATTCAATCTGGTAAGGCATGCATAGGTGCCCCCATCTATTTCTTCTTCCACCTCGGCACCACCGACCTCCTCAACCCCTCCCAGCTCGTCAACCTCGACGAGGTGGCACGCATCGTCAATCGCTATGGCCTCTCCGTCCGTGTCATCGGCGCAGCCGACAGTGCCACAGGCACCGATTCCATCAACACCGCCCTCAGCCGTTCCCGTGCCGACTACATCGCCCGTGAACTGGCACAACGTGGCGTACCCACTGGCAACATCACCGCCACCCATACCGGCGGCATCGACGACTACACCCCCGACGAGGCCAACCGCCACACCCGCCTCCTGCTGTTATTCAACAGCCCGGAGCACCCCCAATAAACCAGCAAATAATGCACTAATAATACTTTTCAATTCATATGATGAATACTCTGGAGACCCCATCTGCGAAGACCGGGTCTCCCTTCCTTACCACCCTCCCTTCGCTCCTTAAAGCCACCGTTTCCGAAAGTTTCGCTTTCGGGCATCCTCATTTCTCTTACACTTTTCGTTGACATCCGTCAATAATCCTTGTTAAAAAAACCATAATTTTAATGATTTTACATATTTCTCCTAATTATATAAGGATTCGTTTCAAATAAAATTCGTACCTTTGCACCCGAATTCCACGACCCCGTGCCGCGGTTTTCCGACATGCAGAAGGCACAGCCCGCAGCTGTCATCCTCCTCTTTATAGGTCAATAGATAGGCTTTTATAGAGTAAGATTACTGACGCTCAGCAGATTATCACCCTTCTTCAGTCGTTTCTTAACCAGGTTCTGTGTAGGATAGGTTAAAATCATCAATATGGAATTGAAAAGTGCAGTTATTGGTGACGCGCAACGCGACCCTGAGGGTGGGACAACCCCTCCCCGCACCGGGCTTACCCCCGATGCCCTCCCCGAAGTCAGTACGCCAACTGAGGCGGAAAACTCACAAACAGGGGTGTCCACCAACTATATCCAGCCCACAAAAGAGCCACTTCATTGGTACGTTCTCCGTGCCACCTACGGACGGGTCAACGCGTCCTACGAATACCTCGCCCAAAAGGGCATTGAGGTTTACCATCCCACCATCTTTGTCTATCGCATGGTCAACGGCAAGCGCAAAAGACTCGAAGAGTCACGCCTGCCCAACATCTTCTTTGCCCAAAGCACCGAAGAAATCCTCAAGACCTACGTTTTCGACAATGTCAACCTCCCCCATCTCCGCTTCTACTACCGCTATGCCGGTCTCGGCAACGAAAGCACAAAGGAGCCACTCATTGTCCCCGACCGTCAGATGGAGTCTCTCAAGATTATCTGCGGCCACAAGGAGGCTGACAACGTCGTCGTCCCCAACGACAAGCATCAATTCGAGAAGGGCGAGACCGTCATCGTCACCGACGGCGACTTCAAGGGTGTCATCGGCAAGGTAGCCCGTTACTGCAAGCAGCTCCGCGTGGCTGTCATCATCGACGACTTCCTCACCATCGCCACCGCCTACGTGCCTCGTGGCTATCTGAAGCCCTATACACCTAATGATAAAACATGATACACGAAGATATCCAATATTGTTTGGGCATGGTATTGGCTGGTGAGGGAAATCTTGACAGAGGGGTGAAGGAAAAGAGTTCTGTCATCGTCCCCCTCACCATTAAACAAAAGCCTAGACTTTAACATCTCCCATTGTAGTTATTGGAAAAGTATCAATAAATAGTTGTATACCCTAAATTGAGTACTTACATATATACAGAATAAAGTAATGGAGCAATATAACAGGAAACCATTGAAATCTTTTGGACAAATCTTATCATTGCAAAATTATGAGAAGGTGGCTGAAGGCAACGAATGGACGACCAAACGTAAGCTTGTATTCGCAAAGAAGATTACGGAATCAAATGATTATTGCAGAGTGGCAAGGGACGTTAAGGATGCACATATCTGCTATATCGACAATCTTAACAACGACTTCATTTACTATCTACATTTGGTACTGGATTCAGCAATTGGCAGATTGCTGGTTTGTGGCAATGCGGCTTCTAACGGGATTATTAATGGTTTTACTTCAATAAAATCATTGAAGGATTTTCCCGTTGTTGTAGTCCCGAACGATATTCAAAAAGCTGCTTCAAGGTTGGATCAGACTATTCGAGCTATTCTCGAGATTTTCAGGGAGAAGGAAGATGTTCAATTCATTGAGTCAGCACGCAATTTTATGTTTGAGTTACGTGATGATTTTGTGTTTGAATTATATGCCAAAGAACTATTTGAAACCAATGGCATCGACATCGTTAATTCCCTTGTGCGTATTATCGAAGATTCCGAGGATAGAGAATTATTAGCTCTGGCTCCTAAAATTTTAGAATCTGTGACCAACCCTGATAGTGCACTTTTGTCGAATATGAGACGATTTAGAGTTCTTATTGGCAATATCGTTAATAATATTGATAAATAACCGAGTATATGAGTTGGAAGATTGAAAGTTTAAAGGTTCAGAACTTCAAGTTCTTCAATGAAGTGTTTACTCTACCGGTTAATTGCAAGAACGTTCTTTTGTATGGAGAAAACGGGTCGGGTAAGAGTTCCATATATTGGAGTTTCTATACTATATTTCAGGCTTGTTTGAAAACAAACCTTGCTGATGCACAAAAATACTTCAGCTATGGCAACAGCCAGAACCTCAGAAACCGATATAGTAATGCTGCCGATTATTCCGGCATAAAAATAACGTTCAAGAATGGTGGTACAGGCTTGTCGTTTGAAGATTCAAGTACGATTGTTGCAGTCTCTGACCCCTTGCATGCAGACTTCATGAAGTTATCAATGGCATCAAGTGACTTCATGAACTATAAGTTTCTTTCATCAATCTTTGATTTCAGCAACAGTGAAGAGAATGATATATTCAAGGTGCTTGTTAAAGAAGTATTCCCCTTCCTAAATTTTAGGGACTCACTTTTGCTGGACGATGGAACTTATAGTGGACGAAGAGATGCGGATTATTGGTGGAAGTATCTTTCAAATCCCAATGACCATGTTCCCAGAAGAAATGATGCACCCAATGGTGCTTTCATAGTTACATCATTTCAGTATAGGTCTTATGTTGAGAAACTTAATCAGTTCAATAGAAATCTTAAGCAGGAGTTAAGCCTTATTTTTAATGATGCCAATAACAAGCTGAAGAATTTGTTTGGAGAAAACATCGCTCTTCATTTCAAATATCAGGATGCTACATTTAATAACAGAATAGGCACATCGAAATCGCATGACGGCAAGCTACACTGCCCCAAAATCATAGTATCTGCCAAGATGACAGATGATAATATCATAGACCAATCATCCATCGCACATCCCAGGTCTTTCTTTAATGAAGCGAGGTTAACATGTATGGCATTGGCTCTCCGGCTGGCTTTTCATGATGCGCGAAATATAGCTGGTGAGGACTTTGCGCCTGTTATCTTCATTGACGATTTGTTGATTAGTTTGGATATGGGGTGCAGACTGTCTGTGATACCAAGAATATTGAAATATGCGGATTCTAAACAAATGTTCATCTTCACTCATGACAGAGCTTTCTACGATTTGACATGGGGCGAAATCCAAAAAGCGGGAAAGACCAAGAATTGGGTACGCTTCGAACTATACACCAATTATAAAAATGGGAAGGTTGTTCCTGTACTTATAACAAAGAAGACTGCATTAGAAAGTGCCAAACAAAAACTAAGAGCGCTGGATTTGTCTGGATGTGCGAACACATTAAGGTCCGCATGTGAAAGTGAACTGAAGAGAATACTACCGCAAAATCTGACGTTAAAGAAACAAATTAAAGAGGATGATCCTGTTCAATTCAATAACCTCAATGCTTTAATCGGCCAACTCAGTACTTTTAGGCAGAAGTTCTTTGACAAGGATTTGAATAGCTTCCCGGATATTGTTCCAAACTTGTCTAATCATAGGAAACTTGTAATGAATCCGTATTCGCATGACGATGTAGAGACCCCTCTGTATAGGCGAGAGCTGGAACAGGCTGTTGCAGATGTGGAACGCTTGACGAAAGTAGAAAAGAAGCGTTTAATAAAAGATGAAGAGATTGGTAACAAAGTTTTTAAGATTAGCATAACAAATGGCGCAAGAACGATAGAGTCAACATTTGTTTTCACAGAGCGGTTTGAACGAGTTACCTATGAGGGTGTTAGGTACTATGGCGCAAGTATGATATGCGTGAGAACTGTAACACCAGGTACTATTGCAACTAACGGTCAGCGATATGATGTTCGCAAACTATATAAAGACATGTATGAGCATCTTGAACTAATAGCTGCTACACGTCCAAAATTAGAAGATGTATTAGTATCCGTAAGCGATGGTAAACAGCTGTCTGCAATGTAAATGCATAATTGACATAAGAATGTAATGTAACAATAAGCCAATAGATTATTATGCTAAATGTTTTTGTAAGCAGACAACGACCTCATTATGATTACGAGGTCAATATCTACAAAAAGTTCGAAGAGGCTTCACGCAATCTGACTGGACGAGGAGTAGCTATATTCGCATTTATGACGGATGCCGTTTTGCAAGGACAACCCGCCAACTATCCGGATATAGATATTCTGATATTTAAAAACGATAAGTTATTGGCGAATGTAGAGATAAAGAAATCGCTCTCGGCACCTCAAATATTGAATAGAGCGTTAGCTATAGCCTCACGTACAGCCACACAGATAAATTTGCCTCTATGTATAGTTTGCTCAGAAGAGGAACTATATTACTCAACTAACCAGGGGAGCGAGTTTTCTCATATTCCTTTATATACAGTGGATGATTTGTGTGGTTTGCTCTCTGAAAACGTTATACAAGATGATGCAGATGTGACTTGGCCAGAATTCAAAACACATCTTGAAGAGCTGATTGGTAGAAGCAAATTGGTAGAAGTCAAGATAAATTCCCTTTTATCAACTATCAATGATATTGCTGATAACGACGTGACTGTGAACAATGCAGATGAAGGAGTCTTCTCGATTTCGTCAGTTGATGACCCTAACAATGTCTATGCCTTCGAAGATAAATTATTCGAGATTTTGGTAGGAGGCCAATTCAATGGTGAGTGTCTGTGCAGATATACATCATTGTACTCTTTATATCGTACAATAAATGAGCAGAGCCAAAGCATGTGCAGCATCGTCTGTATGAATGACAAGACCGAGACCGACTATGTAACCAATTGGGTAGGCAACAATAATAGTTCCCTCTTTACAGCAAAAGAAGCCAACGGCTGCTATATCCTGTCTTGTTGTGATCAGTCACAATCCGATGATTTGACCTTCTGGAGACTGTATGGAGATGATGGCAATGGGGTTTGCATTAACTATAAGGTAAACAGAGATATACTTCAACCTTTCATCATTGCTCCTGTATGTTACGCAAATGAGGATGGAGAACACCCGGAACTTGACTTTATCAAGAATATGCTGAATACACAGATACATCATCGTCGTTTGGTTCTTCATAGGTTTCAAGTCTGGAAACACTTTTTCAAACCCTATGAATATAGCATAGAGAAAGAGATAAGACTTTTGTTTCATTGTGATTGCCAATTCAATGAGACAGATGAGTACAGAAATACCTTCCAGCCTCCATTCAAAAGGAAATGGATTTACAACGACACCTATAAAATATTGGCGCCGATAGTGACATTTAGTGTCAAGAACTCAGATAATAAATTCCCTCTTGAGATAGAAAGCATCATACTTGGCCCCAAGATAAGCGAAAGACTCGTCAATAAAGGTCAGATAGGCATCATGATAGATAATAAAGGTGTCAAACATTGTGCGGCGAATATATCATTGTTGACCTCTGAGTCAAGCATAAACCACTATAGATAAGTCATTGCTATGAATATAATACAAACAAATATCCCTGGCGTGCTCATCATTGAGCCGCGCGTTTTCAAAGACTCCTGAGGCTATTTCTTCGAGAGGTTCTCTCAGAGAGAATTCGATGAGAATCGACGAACGTCTTATATTATTAACACTTATAAATATTCGATATGAACAATAGAATAACCGCAATTATAGGGGCAGGAGTACCATTAGGCTTTGACTCTCCTAATGAGAAGCCATCAACTTCATTCATAACAGAAACTGTAAAGAAGCCCTATAAAGATTATCATACACAACTTCCAATTAAGATTGTGGAAGAGATATACCAGCGGATGAAAACACAGTTTCCTCCAGATGTCAACCCTTGGACAGGCACGGCAAAGCCCTATGTACATTTTGAAATGCTGTTTCATGCCATGGAAATGTATTTATCATATTACCACGCGACTCACTCAAAATGTTCCAATCCAGATATCTTTCCTGTCTTTGCTCCGTTTATTACACTTCTACCATCATACGATATTAAGGATTTGTATCAGATAATGCCACGTTTCATACGTAGAATATTTGACATAATCAAATCTTATGACGATTATTTCGCAAATGACGGGGGACGAGAGGACTGGTATAGAAATTTCTTCTTAAACACAGATTTTCAGTGGGATTTTTTCAATTTGAATTATGACACCACTTTAGAGCAGACATTTGGAGAATCTAATTATGAAGATGGTTTCCAACTTATATCAGGAAAGGATTACTCAGAGTTCGTTCCTCAAAAATTATTCTTAAACTCGGAGTCATTACCAACAATCAACCATTTGCATGGATGTATAAGATATTATTACAACCGTGATCACAACGGAGTCTCCAATGATTATCGTTTTGAAGACATCTTTAAATATCATGACAGCGATGCCGTACGGGCTATGATGGTAGGAAGAAGTCAAAGCCAGCAGCCAAACCAGACTAATGAAATATTGTATGCAGGCCCCATCATAACGGGCTTGCGTAAAACAGACGAATTGAACTGCATTCCATACGATTTCTATCATGCCAACCTGTATAAGACCCTTTTTAATAGCCATCGTCTATTTGTCGCTGGTTATTCTTTTGGTGATCTCTATGTGAACCAACAGATAGAAAGAATGGGACTTCTACATGGCAACAACAAGCGGGTAGTCATTGTTGATTATTGGAATCATAAAGATATTGAGGAGTTTGGACTTGAGAAATACCTGACATATTTTATTTCCAAAAAGGCATTACAGTTCTTATTAATAATGTGCGAAGAGACTTCTGTTGGGAATCTAATAAACCGACTGCGATTCAAGGATGTAAATACTCCTATGTATTCAGACAATGGGTGTGTAATGTTGCTTGTAAATGGGATGAAAGAGGCGACAAAATTCAAGAATGACATCGATGCTTTTTTGATATAAGCAACAAGTTATACTGCTCATCTTCACTGTTCAGATACTGCCTGTTTTTAATGGACAATTTTTTAGGTAAGTTTGAACGATGGAGATTAATATATAATTTTATGTCAACAGATTCATCAAATAATAACAAACGCATAGCAAAGAACACCCTACTTCTCTACTTCCGTATGCTCTTCATGATGGCGGTATCGTTGTTTACGAGCCGTGTCATTTTGAATACATTGGGAGTGGAGGACTATGGTATATATAATGTAGTGGGAGGCGTAGTGGCTATGTTCGGCTTCATCAACGGATCGATGTCATCTGCCACCCAACGATATATCACCTTTGCCCTCGGAAAGGGTGACGAGAAACGACTCCAGACGGTCTTCAGTACCACTTTGCAGATACATACACTCATAGCTGCTATCATTGTTATTTTGGGCGAGACTATAGGATTATGGTTTCTATACAATAAGATGCAGATTCCAGCAGATAGAATGGATGCAGCCTTTTGGGTGCTGCAATGTTCCATTGTTTCTACAGTGGTCATGATAGTCAGTGTGCCCTATAATGCGGACATCATAGCCCACGAAAAGATGTCTGCCTTTGCCTATATATCTGTATTGGAAGTAGTGCTGAAACTTGCCATTGTATATATGTTGGTAGTGTTTTCGGTTGACAAACTGATTTTGTATGCCTTCCTGCTTTTAGGAATCCAGTTGCTGATACGTTTCTGTTATAGCATATATTGCAACCGCCATTTCAAAGAGACCAAATACAGACACGTCTGGGACAAGCAATTATTCAAGGAGATGACAGGCTTCGCAGGATGGAGTCTCTTCGGCAATCTGTCTGCAGTAATCTTTACCCAAGGTCTTAACATGCTCCTTAACGTGTTCTTTGGACCTGTTGTTAATGCGGCAAGAGCCGTAGCCGTACAGGTACAGAATGCCATACAACAGTTCGTCGGCAACTTTCAGATGGCACTCAATCCTCAGATAACTAAGACATACGCCCAAGGTAAGATGGAAGAAATGCACACGCTGATGTTCCGTAGTGCCCGTTTCTCCTTTTTCCTGCTCTTTTTCTTGTCATTACCCGTTTTGTTTGAGACTGAATATATCTTAAAGGTATGGTTGAAGACGGTTCCCGACAACACAGTCTCTTTCCTACGCATCATGATATGCACATCACTGATATTTACATGTGCCAATCCGATGATTATTGCTAATCAGGCGACGGGCAAGGTTAAGAAATATCAGGCAGTATGCGGCTCTACATTAATACTTATCCTGCCCATTTCATGGATATTGCTTGCCTTAGGTTTCCCAGCCTACAGTGTGTTCATTGTCCATTTCGTGATGGAAGGTGTATGCCAGTTGGCAAGAATGATTATGTTGCGACCCTTGATAGGTCTTCGGTTGAGAGATTATTTCTGGAATATATATTACCGAGTGGCAATAGTAGTGGCAGCTGCGGTCATATTACCCTGGCTTGTATATATTTCAATGCCCGAAGGATTCCTTCGCTTCCTCTCTATTGGCTTTGTATGCGTCATCTCCGTCTCATCATCAGCTTATCTGCTTGGATTGTCAAGTGGCGAACGAGTTTTCATACATGCAAAAGTCATAGCATTTAAGAATAAAATCTCAAAGAAATAATAATTTATTAATTCATGTAATTATGTCAAAACGTTTTACCCCCCCCTATGGTTTAAGAGATTAGTCTGGCCTTTCGTGGTTATCTGCTTGTTAGGCTATTTTATTGCCATTCCTATTTATAAGGTAGGATTATGGAACTACCTCGGTATCGAGAAAGATATTAATCCTATTGTTGGAAAAATTGTAAGCAAATACCTTTACTATCATTCTCGCTCATTATCTAAAGAATGGTATGAAAGAGTTTCAAGGATAGAAGAGAAAGATCTTCCTGCCATAGAATGGGTGGAAGATTCTATATCCTCTAATGGCATTAATACATTTTATTGCCTTGACCAACAATCCGATGATGTCCGTTCTTTGTTGATGAAGGAATGGAATCTACCTTATGATAAGACATTGTGGTGGAAAGCCATGCAGACAGGAGAATTCCTTTTTGCTCCCGACAAGTCACCTTCTCCAATATACGACATAGAGAAAACAGACTCCACAGTGCATATAAAGACAGGAACCAAATATGATACGTGGATATATCTTGTTGCAAAACAGAAGCAACCAAAAGTCTATGCCTTGGAGTTTGATTTTATCACTCATACCAAAACGCAAGAGACTTTGCAGATTTGTTTTGCATCAAGTTCATTGGCATCTCGTTTCCGTTTCAACTTGGAGAACAATGAAACCGTAAAGTTCGATATTGTTGACCATGCAACATTCTTGTATTGGCCACAAAAGGATTTATGGAAAAATCTCAGGCTTCCCTGTTCAATCCCATTGCACAAGCCTGTCCACGTGCGTTTGGTTTGTGTAAACAACAAGTTCGCTCTTTATTATGACGAAAAACTTGTGATGGCAGTTGAAGTGAAAGACTACGAGGCAGTACCCAATTATTGGTATATGATTTTCTGGAATGGAACACCTAACGAGGAATTCAAGGGAAAACAAGATAATTATATGGATATAGAGGTGAAAAACTTCAAGATATACCACCCTCGAAGCTGATATGAATAACAGTTTCTTTGTGTGGCTATATCTTATCCAAATAATTAAGATATGAAATACAAAGAAGCTTTTATCGGCGGTGCCTGCGGCATCGCAATCTCCTTTGCCACAATGTTTATGATGGCACGTCATTACAAGACAACACCAGTAGCTCTCATCAACAGCAACTCGCAGTGGAGTGGTTGGAGTCAAGAACGTTACAAGTTTGGTATGAACAAGTACAAGACCCCCGAACCGTCACACGTTACATCTCCGCTAATCAGCGAGGGTACGGTCATTATGGCGGGCAATCCCGACATGATGCGATGGGGATTCCATGCCTTCGAGGCATATGCTAAAGATGGTAAAAGTCGCATCACGATGCTTGTCAACAAACATGAGGAGGAAGGAAAAAACCTTGCGGAACTATACTACTATGGCACTGCCTATAACCATCATGATGAAGCCTACAACTGGTTTAAGCTGGGGTCGGATGTTCGTGAGCACAGTTTTATGTTCAGTCGTGACAAGGCCATATCGTTTGGTTCTCATGATTTCCGTAGCGTCATTGAGCTTGCATCCATATCGCCTTCTAAGGATTTGGACAGCAGATACAAGTCCGTGGAAGAAATAGACTCCGTATTCGAGCCAGATAGCAAGGCTACAGAGAATGCTCGTTGTCTTCTCTATCTAGCATTGAAGAATGCTCGCGATGGAGCCATGTTTTACAATAAGGACTCAAAGCATATCGTATGTAAGATAAATGGAAAATGGTCTAACATTATGACCGAGCAAACAAATATTGAAGAATTGAATTAAATGAACATAGAAAGGTTAATAAAACTTAATGGGGGGGGGTATTGCACAGCGTGCAGTTCCTGTTTTCATAGCTGTCCCAAGCATTGCATCACCATGCAACCTGACAGTGAGGGATTCCTCTTCCCCGTAGTCAATGAGAAAGACTGCATAGACTGCGGACTTTGTGAGAAGGTATGCCATGAACTTCATCCATACGAACAACGTAAGCCACTAAATGTATATGCAGCCATCAACAATGATGAAGAGATTCGACTGAAAAGCTCATCAGGTGGCATCTTCTATCTTCTTGCTGAGAAGACAATCTTGGAAGGAGGCGTAGTCTTTGGGGCAAGATTTGATGAAGAATGGCAAGTTATGCTCGACTACGCTGAGACATTTGAAAGTGTGCAGCCATTCATGGGATCCAAATATGTTCAGGCACGCACAGCTACAGCATATAAGGATGCAGAAACATTCCTGAAACAAGGTCGTAAAGTGCTCTTCTCTGGTTCCCCCTGTCAGATAGCAGGATTATATCATTATCTTCGAAAGGAATACGACAACCTGACATCTGTCGATTTCGTCTGCCATGGTGTTCCAAGTCCGAAGGTATGGCAACGATATTTGGATGAAGTTGTAACATCAGGCAAGCAGGCTATCAACGACGTGAAGTTCCGCAACAAGAGCAACGGATGGAAGAAATTCAACTTTGTTTTGTCATACAATCATGAAGAGAAGTCTTATTCACTGTGCAGCTGGCATCAGCAAAATCATTACATGCGAGCTTTCCTCTCTGATATGATACTCCGCCCCTCCTGTCATAACTGCCGAGCCAAACAGGGACGCAGCCATAGCGACATTACCATTGCCGACTTCTGGGGCATAAACGTCGAGATGCCGGAGATGGACGATGACAAAGGCACAGGTCTTGTATTGGTGAATACCGAAAAAGGGCGCCAAGCCCTTGGTTGGAACAAAGTCATCAAAAAGGAATCATCCATCGATGTGGCATCAAAATACAATGCCGGCTTGTCACCCTTGACCAAACCACACCCCAAGCGACCGGAGTTCTTCGCCGCTTTGGATTCTTCACCAAGTGTAATCAACTTGATAGACAAAAGCCTTAGACCTCCATTTAAAAAGCGTGTCAGAATGGTTTTAAGAAATTATAAGCAAATGATTAAGAGAATGTTGCTAACCCTTGCAGGGGGGGGTAATGAAGAAGAGGTAAATTCAAACAATGCAGTTAATATGAATTCTATTCCCTATGACTCAAAGATACGTAGCATCAACTTCCGTAATAAAAAGAACGGATGGAAGTCTTATAGGATGGAAATCAATATTGACTGATAATAATAAGGTGGAATAATATGATTCCAAAGCAATTGAAAGAAAAGCGCAAGGAGCTCTTCGACAAGATGGAGGAGCACTGGAACGAAAGCAACACTCCTGAAGACGACCTCTTCTACCATCATTCCTCGGAAGACCGCATAGTCCTTTCCCATGCCATCTTTTGGGTGATGACCAAGGGATTTCCCGGAAGAGTATCAAAGGAGAAGTTCTTTCTCCTCCTTCGTCAGTATCAGGAAGAGATGCTCGATGCCTATCTCACTGATTCCGACGATTTCCCCGAACTGTTCCGCTATTGCAACATTATGTATAATATGTTACCCACAATACTGCGTGGCACAGACATGTTCCGTAACGACAGGTCAGCCCGCAGGCTTGCTGCCATTTGTGTTGTGGCAGGAGGTTATGGTGGTGATATGCCGAAAAGCCTGTTCGAGGAGCTGCTCGATGATATGGACTTCTATCACAATCGGGTGAAATGCAGCAAGATAAAGCGACTCGTACCGACACTCAACAAGCTGGTGGAGGAAGAGTTGTGGCTTATGCAATAACGACAATGATTGCAAACTCAACGAGTGAACATATCCATTCACAATAAAAGTATATAATTCACTATGAGACAAGAAGACAAATCAGCCAAAGATGAAAATCAGGCTAAATATCGTGAACTTTTCGGAGTTGTAGATAAGTACCTCATCGAACAGGAATCGTCAGATGAAGGAAATGAAAAAACAGGTTTTATAGTGTATATCGACTATGACAATGATGTAGATTGGGTTGACCTGCGAGATGATTCCAATATGACTGACGACCAGAAAAAGGATCGAAACGCATGGTTGGCAAAGCTGAATGTTTTGCAATCCAAACCCCACGGAAATGTAGGCAAAGAGGATGCTCTCACCTATATGAAGATGTTGGGTGCTGCTTACGTTTTGGTAATGAGGGGTAGTTTTGAAAAGATAGGAGATGTGACGAAAGCTGCTGAAGATTTCATAGACCAACGCAATAAGGAAGTATCGCGTAAGATATACCTGCTATGGTCTGGTATGTTCTCGCTGATAGTTTTACTTCTGATGTCGGCCAATACAACCTTGTTGTCTTATAAAGTGGAATGGATAAATGGTATCTCAATGGGAGTCCTTGGGGCATACGTTTCCGTATGGCAGCGATATGGAAAAGAGACCATGACGGGGTTGTCATCTAAGGCACTTCATGTAACAGAGTCATTGTCGCGTTTGTTTATAGGAGCCATATTCTCAATTGTTGCGATGTTTGCTATTAGGTGCGGACTAATACTATCCAACAGTTCTCCAGACATTATGCGCTTCGTTTTCGGACTGACTGGGTTTGCGGCAGGATTTAGCGAACGTTTTGTTCCATCAATGATAGAACGATTTATTTCAAATAATGATAAAAATGAATAGACAACTATTAATCCTAACCAACGACGGAGGAAAAGAAGATTTCCTTCCCGGCATTGAACACGACAAGGAACGGTTCGAGGCTTTCTTTCGATCCTGCTATGGAGGGGCATGGGAGGATAATGAGATATTTTGCCCTATAACCAATAGCATGAACAGGAAGACCTTGCTCGAAGTTTTTCAAATGACAGAAGAAAGATCGCATGTTGACTATTGGATCATTGTTTTCTGCGGCCATGGAGGAGCTGATGAGCAAGGAAGGACTTTCCTTCAATTAGCTCCAAATGATAAGCCGATTTATATTGACGAGATAGAAAATGCCTTAGCTAATAGCCGGCTATTATTGATTGCCGACAGCTGTAGGTCATTGCCGATGATGGAATCAGGTGGAACTATTCCAAGAATAATGATGTTCTCTGACTCTACAGGAATGTCAGGCTATAGAGGCCGTTGCAGAACGATGTATAACGACAAAATTGCTTCAACACCTTCCAATTTGCATACAATTGGATACGCTACACAATTGTGGAAATATGCAAGAGAACGTGAAAATGGCAGTGGAGGTCAATATTCCCAGGCTTTATTGGATTGTGCTAAAAGACAAATAGACATAGCGGTTAATCACCGTGATGATGCGGATTATGTATTCGATGGAGAGATTGCAAGTTTCTCTAATGTACATGCCTGTGCAAAAAGCAAGGTCAATTTTGAAACCAAAGGAAAGCAGATGCCACAATTATTTACTCCCAGGACTGCACAGTTGCCATTCTGGGTTGTGGCAAAAAAGGGAGTAACCAAGTTTAGGAGGAAAGAATGAAAGGAAAGGGACTCTAAGTCCATTCAGTAATTAGCAATCAGTAATTATGAAAATAGGAATACTTACATTACCCCTTCATACAAATTATGGAGGAATATTACAGGCTTACGCCATGCAAAACGTATTGGAGAGGATGGGGCATGAGGTCGAGGTATTTGATAAGCCAGATCAGATTCATCGCCCTCTATGGCGCAACTCCATGACATTCGCAAAACGTTTGGCATTAAGAGCCATCGGCAAAAGCATCAGCCTGAACTATCAGAAAGAATATAATATTAGGGAACGTGCAAAACGCAAATATGTCAATGTTTTCATTCAGAAATACATTCGAAGACGGATTGTTAATAGATATGAAGATATATCTCCGAATGATTATGACGCAATAGTAGTAGGAAGTGACCAAGTGTGGAGACGAGATTATATGCCCGAAAACGATGTAAGAATAGCGTATTTGGATTTTACAAAAGGTTGGAATATTAAACGTTTGGCATATGCAGCCTCTTTTGGTATAGACAGTTGGACTTATAATAAAAAAGACACTCAGATTGCAAAACAAGCAATTCAACGTTTCAATGCAGTGTCAACAAGAGAGAAAACTGGTGTGGAACTGTGCAAGAAATACCTTGACTATGCCGATGCCATTCAAGTACTTGACCCAACCATGTTGCTTGATAAGAGTGACTATGAAAGTTTGGTTGCTCAATCGCAACAAACCCATAAGCCCGATGGCGACGTGATGCTCTATATTCTCGACTATACGGATGACAAGCGCGAATTTGTCAAGATGGTGGCTGAGAAATTGAATTTGCGTCCTTTTGATACAAATAGCAAGTATGAAGTGAAGGGCGCATCATTAGACGAAATAGTTCAACCTCCGGTTGAGCAATGGATTCGCAGCTTTATGGAGTCTTCATTCGTGATAACAGATAGCTTTCATGCTTGTGTTTTCTCAATTCTTTTCCATAAACCATTTATTGTTATTGGAAATAAGAAAAGAGGTATGACACGTCTTGAAAGCTTACTCTATTTATTCGGTCTTGAAGAAAGACTGATATATAATTTAGAAACTCCAAAAGAATCAATAATATCTATTGATTGGAACAATGTAAATGCTAAATTAAATTTATTAAGGAGTAGTAGTTGTAATTTTCTAAATATATACTTATCATTATAGTGCGTTATCCTATGATATTTGATCTTTCTTAATTTCATTTGTGTTATGCGAGACTGGTGATAATAGGATCATTAACATGCTTAAGAAGACAGGTTATGAAAAGTCTCTTTACGAATATACTGAAAAACGTTTTGAACCATACAGACCATGTAAAGAATATGTTGAAGAACGTTTAAAAGAATTGAGACAGCCGTCCATAGATTATATAATTAATACCACTTCATCATGAGACCAACAGTAATATTTGACGCTTTAAAAACAGTGTACTTTAATTTTAGATTTTTACCCTTATCTCAGGCAATTCATTTTCCATTCCTTGTAAGTTATAAGGTAAAAGTTTCAATCCTGGGGCAATTGAAAATAGATAATCCAGTCCTAACCCGGGGTATGATTATTCTTGGAAAGCGTGGCTTTAGAGCAATACCAGCTCATGGTAAATCATATTTTCATATTTCAAAACATGCTATCATCACTTTCCATGGAAATTCATGTCTATCAGATGGCTTTTATGTTTGGGTTGATGAAGGTGCTTCTATAGATTTCGGTGGTAGATTTTATGTTAATACAAATTTTCAACTACGATGTAATACGTCGATTATCTTTGGCGAACACTTTTTAGGTGGATGGAATATTTCAATTAATGACTATGATGGGCACTTCATATATATAGATGGTAAGGCTAATCCCAATAGAGCTCCAATAACTTTAAAAAATAATGTGTGGGTAGCCTCCAATTGTACTATATGCAAAGGAGTAACGCTTGGCAACGGGTGTGTTTGTGGGCAAAATTCTCTTTTGCTTTCCGGTACATATCCAGATAATACCCTGATAGTTGGGCATCCTGCAAAAGTGGTTAAATACAACATTAAATGGGAAGAATAAAGATATGATAAGCGTAATAATAGCAGCATATAACGTTGAAAACTATATTGAGCGTTGCGTAAGGAGTGTACTTGGGCAAGAGAATCAAGATTTCGAGATTATTCTTGTTGATGATGGAAGTGTTGATAAAACAGCAGAGATATGTGATACTTTTGCAAAACATGACTCTCGCATAAGGGTATTTCATCAAAAGAATTCTGGGGTTAGTTCTGCAAGAAATGTTGGATTGGAGAATTTTGGGGGTGAATGGGTTTTTATGATGGATAGTGATGATTTTATAAGCGCTGATTTTCTTACAATTGAGCCCCAATTTTATACATGTGATATAATATGTAAGGATTATAAAACAATAAGTGAAAGTAACCTAAGAGAGAGATGTTATATAAACAATAGAAAACATATTCTATGCAAAAAACGATTGATAGAAAAACATTTCGTAAATCATCGATGTAATGCTCTGTGGAACAAAATCATACGCAAGGAAATCGTTAAGGATAAACGATTTAATGAAGAATATTCAATCGGAGAAGATATGCTTTTTTACTTGAGTCTAATACCAGATATAAAAAGCATTGGTTTTTCTCATACAGGTATATATTGTCAGTACCTTCGTGATACATCAATAATGCATCGGGCCTTTAAAAACATAAATGTCGAAATTAGTGTAGCTTTCTATACATTAAATGAATTAATGAATTTAAATAAAAAAGAATTCTCAATAGAGTTTAGGGAATCATTAATACACACAAGCTGTACTCCATTTTTAATAAAAAATGCAAAATACTTGAATAAGGATCAACGTTCGTTTTTAAATCATTTATTATCTGACATACAATACAAAAGTCTGATTTATGTGTCTTTTATAGATAAACTAAAATTATTTCTAAAATCTATATTTATAGGATTAAAACATAAAATCTAAACAAATGGGCGTATTAGTAACTCTATTGCTTTGTTGGTACACATTCAGAAATTTTAGACGAGGAACGATACTGACAGCTGTATCAGTACAATTATTATCTTACCTTGGAACAGGAATCCCAGGTTTAAAGATTTTTGCTGTAGTATCGATTTTTTCGTTTATTTGTTATTTTCGTAATAAAAAGAAAATTTCATGCGATAAGTATCCGAAACCGATAATATTTGCTTCTTCATTGTTTGTCATTTCATATCTGTTGACAACATTTATTGTTGCCAATGGCAGACATGCTGACATTGTATTTGCTAATATTTTTACTTTTTTTGTCTTTCCGTATTTGCTTTGGAAATCTATTGACAGTGAAAGTATGATTCATTATGCGATACAGAAGTTAAGGGTTATAATGATTATTGCCTGTGTCTTTGCGGTTTTGGAAGTTATTACTAAAGTAAACGTACCCAACATATTATTAAATGCTGTTTTCCCTTTTGAGGACTATGCGTTAGATAGCGAAGGAATACGTTTTGGAATGAAGAGAATTTCTTCAATATTTGCATATGGAGGACCTTGTGGCGTTTTCTTTTATATGAGTTGGGTGGTTTTTTATGCTTACAAATATTTTTATAATTGCGACAATAGTAAATCGTTACAATTTTTAATATTATTATTACCTGCATGTTCCATTGCCACAGGCTCAAGGGCTGTAATGATAGGACTATCCATCTGCTTGCTATTTATTTTAGTAGATAAGGCAAACTTCAGAAGGAATGGTTTTATATCATTCATGGTTCTTGTAATAATTACAGTTCCATTGTGGATAGATTTTGTAATGTCAATTATTTACTCCATTACAAATTCGAATGCATCAGATGCTGTAGGTGGAAGTTCTACAGACATGCGTGAAACACAATGGGAAATATGTTTGCCGTATTGGATGGATTCATATTGGTTGGGAAATGGTCGTATGTATATTTGGGATTTCGTGAGACCTGATCACCCACTGTTACTTGGGGCTGAGAGTGTTTGGTTTTCTTTAGTTGTAGATTGGGGATTGATGGGGTGTGTTTCTTATGTAACCCTTATATTATGTAGTAGTATTGTTTTATGGAAAGTTAATCCACGATACATTTGCATACCTTTGGCCTATCTGGCCACCACTAGTTTTTCAGTAGACAATGGTTATCAGTATAATTGTTTATTGACATTTGTAATATTGTTGATTAAAGTGGATACGTATTCTAATCCTAAATCTTTGCGATACAATGAATAAAAAATGTTGCTTTATAATTCCATATTTCGGAGATTTTCCGAATTATTTTCAATTGTTTTTAAACAGTTGTTCCTATAATACAGACTATAATTGGTTGATTTTTTCTGATTCAAGGAAAATCTATCGTCTGCCGGACAACGTGGAGATTATCTATTTGGAATTCGATGAACTAAAGAAATTAATATCAAGTAAATTTGAATTTTATGTAAGTATTGATACCCCTTATAAACTATGTGATTATAAACCCGCTTATGGTTATATATTTGAGGACTACATTAAAGATTATGCTTTTTGGGGACATTGTGACATTGACATAATTGTTGGTACACTAAATGATTTCATTACTGATGACATGCTTAGGTCTTTTGATAAGATATTTTGTTTAGGTCATATGATATTGTATAGGAATACATATAGCAACAATCGTCTGTTTATGTCAGACCTAAATGGATTCTTGTCTTTCAAAAAAGCATTTACTTCGCCAAATATTGATTTTTTTGATGAAGAGGGAGAAAGTACAACTAATATTAACAGAATCTTTAAATATTATGGTAAAAGAATTTTTGAAAAAGATTTATCATATAATCCCAAAATCGTACCAACTAAATTTGTAAGAACAATATACAACCCATTAACATCACAATTTGACGATGAGAAATATCGGCGGTCAATATGTGTTTGGTCTAAAGGACATATTATTAGGTACTATATAGAAAATAATGTTCTAAAACAGGATAAGTTCCCCTACATGCATTTGCAAAGTCGTGATATGAAGGTAGATCCTTCAATATTAGATCTAAATACATATAAAATTATACCAAACAAATTTTCAAAATTAGAAAATGAAATTACAGATATTCAGACTTTTTATAAAATTAAAAGTATAGAATGGAACATGCATAGGTTACGAACCATTTATAAATTTAAATCTAAGGCCTTAAAAAAATGGTTAAATAAATTTTTAAAATAAACAATCTGATGAAATATAAAATATCAATTATCCTACCCATATATAATGTGGACAAATTTCTTCCTCGTTGCATGGAGTCATTGCTCAGTCAAACGCTTGATGATATTGAGATAATCATGGTTGATGACGAATCACCAGATTCTTGCCCCCAGCTATGTGATGAGTATGAATATAAATATCAAAACATTAAAGTTATTCATAAAAAAAATGACGGACTTGGTTATGCAAGAAACTCAGGACTTACAATCTGCGAGGGAGAATATGTGGCTTTTGTTGATTCTGATGATTTTGTAGATATTCATATGTTTGAGGATTTGTATAACTACGCAAAGGCAAATAGTCTAGATGCATGTTTCTGTGGCTATCATATTTGGAAGGATAATCGGCATGATGTACTAAAACAAGAAAAATATGATTATGAAGTTTGCTACGGGAAGCATGCTGTTCGCAAGGTCCTATTGGACATGGTTGGCAGCAAGCCGGAATCTCATTCTGATGTCACAGTACTTTCATCTATGTGGAAGGGCATTTACAGTTTAGAGGTGATAAAAAACAACAATCTTCAGTTTGTATCAGAGCGCCAATATATTGCAGAGGATATAATATTCCATTGTGACTTTATGCCCTGTTGTATAAAAGTAGGATTTGTTCCGGGATGCTACTATTACTATTGTGATAATGGCACATCACTTACTCGTGCATATAAATCAGACCGGTTTGAGAAGGAGCTCTTTTTATTTAAAACTATTGGACAAAAATTAAAAGCAGCAGGATTCTCAGAGGTAGAATACAAGAATCGATTAGATAGGTATTTGTTGCTAAAGATACGTTCCTGCATCTCTCAACAATATGCTTATATTGGCATTTATGGATATAAACGTATGAAGAATGCGGTTGATTTCATTGTTAACAATCGTGAAGTGCGAGAGTTTTGCAAAAGGTATCCTTATAAAAAACTTGATATTAAGCATTGGCTCTTTTTTATAATGGTAAAATATAAATTGGTACATATACTATTCTTTTTAAACAAAATACAGAAATTATGAATATATTGACTAAGGAACAGAGTCGTACACTTACAATTCTGAAAGGGATAGCGATTATACTAGTGATAATGATACATAGTGATATTCGTGGATATCTTGGAGTCGCTAAATACTCCACTATTGACATATATTACGAAACAATAAACCGTATTATTGTCTATAACGCAGTTCCTCTTTTTTATTTTATTAGCGGTTTCCTATTTTTCCTAAAAGAAGAAAGTATTCTCATTAAGTGGAAAAAAAGATTAAAGACTATAGTTCTACCATATATAATATGGTGTTTTATAGGATTCCTTATACCATTCTTTTTTCAAGTAATATTAGGTTTAGATAATTTATATCAAGGTGGAGAATTAAAACACATTCATGACTTCGAGCAAATAGACTATTTGCGCGCATTTTGGGACTTGCGGTCTGGTAACCCCATTTTAAGTACTCTTTGGTTTCTGAGAAATTTAATAATTCTCATAGCTGTTTCTCCAATAATTTATTTATTATCTGTTAAATCTAAGTATATATTCCCAATTTCTATTTTAATTCTGTACATCTTTGATCCAATTCCACATCCATATGTAACATGGGGTGACATCTTTTATTTTTCAATAGGGTGTTGGTTGAGTATTAATTATAAAAATCGAGGATTGGAGATACTGGAAAAAATGAATGTTCCTACCGTTGTCGTATGTTGGATCATTTCTTTGTTTGGTTCTATAGTTGCATACAGATATGGTTGGAATTACATAATTGTACGCAATGTATTCTTTCTAATTGATTGTCTGTTTATGTATGCCGTGGTTAACATGCTGTTATCCAAATACAATTTGAACTTCCTAATGAAAGTATCTAAAGCATCTTTCTTTATTTATTTATTCCATGAACCATGGTTAGGATATTTTCATGGTGTTATATTTAAATATTGGCAGCCTGGGGGGGGGAGCATCTATGTATTATCATGGTTCTCATGTGCTTTTGCAGTATGTTATTCATATGCAATTTATAAGCTACTAAACAAACATTTTCCGCGCTTTTTGAATTTTATAACAGGTTCAAGATAATATGAGTTATGAAAAGAAAGCATGCTTTTTTGATAGGATTATACCAGAATCCTAAATACGCAACCTCCCTGATAGAATCTTTAAGGGGAAATAGAAGTGTCGTTTATGTTCATATAAACCCAATCTATATGTCCTTTTTTGCAGATTTTATTAGAAGATATCAAGATACTGAAGATGTTGTCATAATATATACTCAACCAATAAAATGGGGTGGAACTGGATTGCTTCATTCTATGCTTGATTTGTTAAAATTAGCATATTCAAACCAAGACAATACTTATTTTCACATGTTAACAGGACAAGATATACTTATCAAACCATTGCAGGATTTATATTTGTTTTTTGACAAATATCCTGATTCAAATTTCATAGAATATGGCGATGACTTTATGAAGTTTGCTCAAACATCGATTCTGGCAGGAATCAACAGAAGTCAATATTATCATCTATTTGATTATTTGAATTATCGTGGCAATAAGATACATCGGCAGATTGAAAAGTATTTTGTAAAGACTCAACAGCTCTTTCGCATGAAAAGAAAATGGCCATTTCCTAACTACTATCAGGGTTCAGGGTGGTTCTCATTAAACCGTGCTGCTGTGGATGAAATATTGAAGTTTATGCAAAAGAACCATAGAATAGCAGAGGACACTTTTGCACCAGATGAAGTTATATTCCAATCTATTCTTCTCAATAGTAATACCAACTTCAATGTGGTAAACGACAACCTTCGCTACATTATTTGGGACAATCAAGGAGAAGTTGGTAGTCCCGCCATCTTGACAGAGCGGCATTTTGAGGATATGGTAGCATCACATTGCTTCTTTGCCCGAAAGATACATCCAGAAAAGAGCAAACAATTGATTGAAATGATACATAATCACATTAAAAAGAATACATTATGAAAGTCGTATTATTAGCAGGTGGCTTCGGCTCCCGCATTTCAGAGGAATCTCAATTCAAGCCAAAGCCAATGATTGAGATTGGTGGAATGCCAATACTTTGGCATATCATGAAAGAGTATGCCTACTATGGGCATACTGAGTTTATCATCTGTGCAGGTTACAAACAGGAGTATATAAAGGAATGGTTCGCTAATTACTTCCTACATAACTCTGATGTCACATTTGACTATCGTAATGGAAAGAATGAAATGACTGTCCACCAGACAAACATGGAACCATGGAAAGTTACTGTCGTTGATACTGGATATAACACCATGACAGGAGGACGCATCAAACGTATACAGAAATATGTAGGTGACGAGCCTTTCCTGATGACTTATGGTGATGGCGTTTGTGATGTGGAGATAGATAAACTGGTGGAGTTCCATAAAAGTCATGGTAAACTTGCCACGCTGACAGCTGTGAAAATGGCACAGGATAAGGGTGTGCTTGATATAAGTGGTGATTTCGCGGTAAAATCATTCCGAGAAAAGAATGCAAGTGACGGAGCTCCGATAAATGCAGGGTATATGGTGCTTCAGCCGGAAGTGTTTGATTTGTTAGGAGGTGATGAGTGTGTATTTGAAAAGACTGCACTCGTTGAGTTGGCTAACCGTGGTGAATTGATGTCCTACGTTCATGAAGGATTCTGGCAGTGCATGGACAATATTCGAGAGAAGAACATGCTCGAAAAACTCTTGGCTGATAATAAGGCTCCATGGAAACGTTGGGAACGCTCCATCCCTTCTATTGAGGCTCGAAAAATAACAGGTAACATTTAATAATTGAAAATATGATAGATATATTTGAAGAATTCTATAAAAACAAGAGAGTGCTTGTGACTGGTCATACCGGCTTCAAGGGTTCATGGCTCTCAATCTGGCTTCATGAACTTGGAGCAGAAGTAGTCGGAGTAGGACTTGATCCTTATTCTGAAAAGGACAATTTCGTGTTGTCAGGAATAGGTGAGAAAATAAAAGCAGACATTCGTGCTGACATACGTGAGGGCAAGAAGATGAAGGAAATCTTTGCCGAATATCAGCCTGAGATTGTTTTTCATCTTGCCGCACAGCCTTTAGTTAGGCTCAGTTATGAAATCCCTGTTGAGACATACGAGACCAACGTGATGGGAACCATCAATGTGATGGAAGCCATACGGGCAACTGACAGTGTCAAGGTGGGGGTAATGATTACTACAGACAAGTGTTATGACAACTGCGAACAGGAAAAAGGATATGTGGAAACAGACCCATTTGGCGGCTATGACCCATATAGCTCATCGAAAGGAGCTTGCGAGATAGCCATCCAAAGTTGGAGGCGTTCTTTCTTCAATCCCGAGGATTATGGTAAAAAGCATCATGTCAGCCTTGCATCAGTAAGAGCCGGTAACGTAATCGGCGGTGGGGATTGGGCAAAAGACCGAATTATTCCGGACTGCATACGCGCTTTAGAAACAACGAAGGTGATTGATATCCGTTCTCCCAAGGCAGTTCGCCCCTGGGAACATGTGCTTGAACCCTTGTCAGGATATATGCTGCTTGCACAGAAGATGTGGGACAGTCCAACGGAATATTGTGAAGGATGGAACTTCGGACCAGAGGCTGATAGTGTGCTCACTGTATGGGATGTGGCAACTGCCATTATTGACAACTTCGGCTTCGGTGAACTGAAGGATGTTTCTGATCCAAACGCTTTGCATGAAGCAAACTTATTGATGCTCAACATAAATAAGGCAAAGACGAGATTGGGATGGAAGCCAAGGCTAAATGCCAAACAATGTGCCACTCTGACATCCGACTGGTATAAGCGTTACAAGACAGAAAATGTATATGACCTCTGCGTGGAGGAAATCAATAAATTTCTTGAAGCATGAAAATATCAATATTAGGAACCAACGGATTCCTTTCAACGGCAATAGCAAAATATGCAAATGAGGCTGGATGGAATCTTGATATGTATGGACTGGATGAGCCTGTATGTCATAAGTATGACAACTTTTATAAAGTTAATTTGATGGATGCCGAGCTTGACTGTTCAGGTTTGGTTGATTCGGACATCATCATCTATGCAATAGGAGCTGGCATTCAGGCAAATCTGAAGGAAGGTTTTAATCTTATCTATAATCTCAATGTTACTGCTCCTGTTACTATCTGTAACAAACTGAAGGAACTTAGATATAAAGGTAGGTTTGTTACATTTGGTAGTGTGTTTGAAATGGGAGAAACCCGTGAGGAGCGATTCTTTACAGAAGAAGATGTGCTTACCTCAACATGTGCAGCACCTAATGACTATACTGTCAGTAAGCGCATGTTGAGCAGTTTCGTTTCTTCATATAAGCATGAGTTTACACATTGGCACTTTTATATTCCTACTATCTATGGAGCAGGTGAAAATCCTAAGCGTCTAATTCCATACGTAATTAATGCAATTCGGAATGGTGAAGAGCTGCATTTCACGGCTGGCGACCAGACTCGTCAGTATGTGCATGTAAGTGAAATTCCACGAATGTTAGCGTTGGCATTTAGCATGGATTTGCCTTCTGGCTTGTATAATATACAAGGCAAGGAGACTGTAACGGTGAAAGAAATTGTCACTGAGATTCATCAAGCTATGGGAAAAGAAGTGCCAGAAGGTTGTTTTGGCAGCGTACAGCGTGCCGATGTCGGAATGAAGTATCTGGCATTAGACGGCAATAAACTGAAAACAGCGACTGGCTTTGAGGCTACCATCAGAATAATTGATGTAATTGATACATATTAATATTAAGGCAACATGTCACAAATAGAAAAAGTGAGAATCATTCCTCGTCGTCTCATTGCAGACGATAGAGGATGGTTCTTGAAAGCAATAACAGGAACAGAGGAGGATATACCTTCTCATACAGGTGAAGTGTATCTGACAATGGGCAAGCCAGGTCAAGCCAAAGGTGGACACTATCACCCTGAGGCTGTAGAATGGTTTACCATCATTGAGGGCAGCGCTATATTGAAGTTAGAAGATATGGAAACGCATGAACGGATGGATGTTGAGATGCCTTTCGAAAAGGCTCAAACAGTCTTTATTCCGAACAATGTGGCGCACATAGTAGTAAACAATAGCGATAAAGACTTCATACTATTGGCCTATACAGACAAACTGTATGACCCGTCTGACACTATCGCTTATCATATAGATTAAATATGGAACAAGGAAAAATATTATCAATTGTAATTCCTACATTAAATAGGTATGAGTATTTGAAGCGGACATTAGACTGTATAATACCGCAGGTTCAACGAAATATTGACAAGGTGGAACTCGTGATTTGCTGCAATTCATCCAAAGACGAGACCGACGAGTATGTCAAATCTTTGCTAATCCAATATCCATTTATTCGGTATAAGTACTTTGATGAATATGTGGAAGTTGGGCAAAGCCTTATACGTTCAGTCAATGAGGCTACGGGTGAATATGTCGTTTTGTGGGGTGATGATGATATTCCTTTTCCATTTTTCGTGGATTATGTTTTATCGATAATCGAGAGGAAAAGTGATATTGGTATAATACACCTAAATAGACTTGAAGGTAAGGATACAATATATGGAATTAAGGACTTAAAAGTTTTCAATGGTAAATATGAAAATGAATTAGTAGAGTATTGTTTGAGTGATTTCATACAGCGTTTTGCAGTAAATTTAGGTTTTATTTCTTCCTTGGTATTCAAAAGAGATATTTGGCTTATGGGAAAGGATGCATATTCACCAACCCATTATGGATATGAACATCTTGCCATAATCATGAAAGGAGCTAAAGGGCAAAAATGTATATATGCTAACTTCCCGTTTGAAATACAGCGAAATCCATACAATCGAGATTTCTCAACTAAGTGGCCCCTTTATAATTTCTTAGGTATACCCAACATGATGTCAGATTTTGATTCTTGGGGTTTGACATCTGGTGCTTTTGAAACATGGCAAAAAAGGGTAAACAGCAGCCTTATTAATTTTTTATGGAACATGTTTTATACGGTTCTAGATAGAAATACCTATAAGCCTTTATGTAAGAGCCTTAATAAATATCAGACATCGATATTGAGGAAATGCTGTACGTATGTTATCGTATATACATTTCCCAAATGGCTCTTTGTTTTCCTCAAAAACAAGATATACAAATAGTTATACATATGAGTACACAGAAAATAGAGTCTTTGGAATTATTGAGACTACTGGCTACTATTGGAGTTATTGGAGATCATGTGCCATTGTGCACTGTTAAATATTTCTCTGATACAGCCACTGATATGGACAAATTGATATACTTTGGTTGTATGATGTTCTGTCATTGGCCTGTACCTGTCTTTATGATGATAACAGGTTATTTGATGCTGAATAAAAAAATATTGGATTATCCATCTATATGGAAGTATTTCAAGCGTATCTCTATTTTGTTGTTATTATTCGGCTTTACATTTGCATTGATGGAATTATATTTTAATGATAAAACGTTCTCTCTTGCTATGCTACAACAAGCTTCTTTAAATGTTTTAGAGGGTAACACTTGGAAACATCTGTGGTATCTGTATATGTTGTTGGGAATATATTTGATTCTTCCCGTTTTACATTCATTTA
>ULUS01024655.1_pt1 | contig 33804 bp, 22 predicted proteins | sample 1958761 | NCBI WGS metagenome assembly ULUS01 (sample SAMEA4835767, study PRJEB28245) | human gut metagenome | biome: gut microbiome; material: fecal sample | place: Denmark | collected 2008
GCTCCATCCACGCATCAGCAACCCGATGCTGCAAGGGCGGTGTCTCGTTGCCAATATCGACCATGTGCCATGTACCATCCAACTGCCTGACAGCGTGATTGGGGCGTATCAGTCGGGGGCATTGCCACTGAATACGCTGGCTAACGCCATACTTGCCAAGAACGACCAGATGCGGCAGGTGGCAGCGGTGCAGTATGAGGCACAGGCACGGGAAACAATGATACGACCAAGAGGAATACAATAACAAAAAATAAAAGCATGAAAGAGAAATCAGAATTTGAGAAGCGGGCAGCGGAGAAACAGGTGTCGCTGCTCACTGAGGCACTGACAAGTGCAGTGAATGCCAATGGACATTGGATGAATGCCAGCGGTAAGCTCTATCCGAAGCTCTATCCCAAAGGCTTTTCGGTCAGTCCGTTCAATGCCCTTGTCCTTGCCCTTGACTCCGATGCCAAGGGTTGCAAGAGCAACCTGTTTACGCAGTTCTCCGAAGCGAAGGCAAGGGGTGAGAGCGTGAGGGAGCATGAGAAAGGCGTGCCGTTCCTGTTTTACAACTGGAACAAGTACGTCAACCGCAACAATCCCGATGATGTCATCACCAAGGAGGCATACGCAGCGTTGTCGGATCAGGACAAACAGCAGTATAAGGGAGTGAAGAACCGGGAGATACGTGTACTCTTCAATATCGACCAGACCCTCCTGCCCATGGCCAACGAAACGGCCTACACTACCGCCTTGAAGAAGGATGGCACGATGGAAGACAGAGGTTATGGCGACAAGGAGGACAAGCAGCTCCATGGGCGCGTCAACGGATTCCTTCAGAAGATGAAAGACAACCTCGTGAATGTCCGTCAAGACGGCACGGGCGTGGCACACTACGACACCGAGAAGGATGTCATCTACCTGCCCCGACAGCGAGATTTCGAGCACTACAACGACTATGTGCAGGAAATGATGCGCCAGTTGGTGTCTGCCACCGGTCATCAGCAGCGGTTGGCGCGTGAAGGTATGGTGATGAAGAACGGCAAAGCCCCGTCGGAGGATGCCGTTAAGAAAGAGCGGCTCATCACGGAGATTGCTTCGGGGGTGAAGATGCTCGAACTGGGACTACCCGCACGCCTGTCAAAGGACAGCCTGGGCATGGTGGACTACTGGGCGAGGGAACTGAAGGAAGACCCATGTCTGATTGATGCCATCGAGAGCGAGGTGAACGGTGCGCTGAAGGTAATGAAGAAGGCAGAACTGGGCGAAAAGGTGGAGTATGCCACCCAACAGCATCAGCGAGAGACGGCGCAGATACAGGGACAGTTGCCCAACCACTACTTCGTGGCAGACGAGATTAAGCAGCATCCCAACGAGGAGCAGCGTACCGTGGTCATTGTGCGTGATGATGTTAATAAGACCGCCGATGTGGTGCTGCCACAGGGAGCATCGTTGGAGGTGAACAACGAGATCAAGGGCATGAACAAGCAACGCTTCACCAATGCCTTGCAGAAAGAAGGCTATGACAATGTGCGTTTCTACAATCCCGACGGAGCCTTGGGCTTCCGTCCCGATGACAGCTATTTCGCCGACAAGAAAATCACGGTGTCCAGGTTGCGCAACTGGTCGATAGAAGACCTATCCTCGTTGGATGCCACGGAAGCCGTGACCCATAGCCGTGACATCGGTTTCGACAATGTGCAGTTGGTGAAGGATGACAAGGAGCGGTGGGCACTCTATATCAAGCCAGAAGGCAAGGAGGGCTTTGCCGTCTATCCCGACAAAGGCGACCTGAATCATTTCTTCACCACCTTGAAGCAATCGATGGACAATATCGAGCGTGTGCGTGAGGAATTGGCACAGAAGTATTATGCCATGGCAGAGGCGAAGCCCGACCTGAAGGTGGATATTTTTGGTGGCAATGAGCAGGAAGTTGATCTGAACCGCATCCAACGTGTGGCAGTGTTCCGTGCCAAGTCGGGCGAATGCCTGTGTGCCGCCACTATCGACGGCAAGAAGTTGCAACCGAGAAGTGTCAGCCCGTCACAGTGGCAACGATTGTGGGTTGCTCCTGACCGGGAATCGTACAAGCAGAACCTTGCCGCATCGCTGTTTGCTGATGTGTTGCAGAAAGACAACAATGTAGAGCAAAGTACACAAGAGAAGCAGGATGAAGCGACGGAGGTGAAGCAAGCAGAGACGGCTGCTGGTGTAAAAAATGAGGAGCAGACTTCGGAACAGAGGGAAGAAGAGAAGACTTCGTCGGAAAAGGACGTAAAGGAACTCGCCGTTGACACGGCGAGCACGGGTGCTGAACGGATTCCAGAACAAAGGGAAGAGAAGAAGCAAGAAGAGAAGAAAGAAGAAAAAGTAGCCACGGCTGCTGTCTCTCCTATAGTCAAGCAATATCTTGACTTGAAGAAAAAACATCCTGATGCCATCCTACTCTTCCGCTGTGGCGACTTCTACGAGACCTACAAGGATGATGCGGTAAAGGCTTCCAATATTTTGGGCATCACGCTGACGAAAAGCAACGGGCGCAAAGATGATGAAGGCAAACCGTTGGCCATGGCAGGATTCCCTTATCATGCGCTTGACACCTATCTGCCGAAGTTGATTCGTGCCGGAGAGCGTGTGGCTATCTGTGACCAGCTGGAAGCACCGAAGCAGACAACATCATCGAAGCGTGAAATCACGGAGATGGTGACACCTGGACAAGAGACTGGAAAGCAGATGGCACAGGAAAGCCAGGAAACAGGACAACATACAAGTTTAAGGAGATAGACTTATGGGAAAGAATGCAGCGTATGCCGCACAACATGCGGAGGAAGCCAAAGAGCAGATGCGGAGGTATGGGATTCCTGCCTCCGTCATCTTGGCGCAGGCTATACTGGAGAGCAGCAACGGACAGAGTCAGCTGTCGCGCGAATGCAACAACCACTTCGGCATCAAGGCTACGGATTCGTGGCTGAAGAATGGCGGTGAGTATGGAGTCTATACGGACGACAAGCCTAATGAGAAGTTCTGCAAGTACAAAAGCGTGGGCGACAGCTATGAGCATCACTCCAAGTTTCTGAAAGAGAACAAGCGTTATGCGCAGTGCTTCACGCTTTCACCTGACGACCATAAGGGATGGGCGAAGAGCATAGAGAAGGCAGGCTATGCCACTGGCGGCGGTTATGCGGCGAGTCTGCAACGCATCATCGAGGCCAATGACCTGGACAAGTATGACAAGGAGGTGATGGCTGAGATGCGGGCAGAGGGCAAGAGTTTTGGCGTGGAGAGCAACCCGAGGAACGTGGTTACTGCCGATAATGGAAGAAACAACGGACAAGTCGGCGGTCAGAACGATGGACGAAACACGTCTGCATCGTCGGGGCTATCCTCGATGAGGAATGGCAAGGGCGAGCAACCATCCACCTCTTCTTCAGATGACTGGATGAAGAAGATGCTGGCATCGGATGACAGCGGTGTGGGCGTGTCGGGAACCAATGACCCTATACTCGACATGGCCGTGTCGATGTTCATGTCGCTAATGATGCTGGCAGCCCAGTTGGACAGCAAGGACGAGGCGAGGCAGCAGGAGCAGATGGAATCCATGGCATTGAGGAAGACTGTGGATCTGACCTCGATGGTGCCTGGCATGAAACATTGTTCGCTGAGTCTGAGAGACAACGGGACGACGGTGTTGAAGGCTGACAACGGTGTGGTACAGGTGAACCGGGCATTGACCGCCGCCGAGATGAGCCGTCTGTCGTTGGCACTGAACAGCGACAACCTGTCGGACGAGACGAAGCGAACCAAGGTGACCAGCTTGGTGATGGGCATCGTCGCCACCCAACAGGCAGCACAGAACTTTGAGCGTGGCATGGAAGCGGAATATTCACAAAACCAAATACAGAGAAGATGAAAAGAACTGTCAATCATGTATGCACCGCCATGGCAGGTGTTCTTGCCGTGGCAGGCAATTTCGCAGTCAACCAGTGGCTGTTCGGTCGGACGGCCGCCGTCAGCTGGCTGATTATCCAACTCTGCATCGGAGTATGGATGGCGTATGAGTTGCGCCGTGCTCCCGTCTGTGATGACTGACCCCACGGACTCGTTGTGCTGATGTGTGTTCCACTTGGACAAGGGAATGTAGAAATCAAAAAAAAACATCGAGCAATGATCAAATGTAATGTAACCGTGTGCGGAACGGTCAGCAAGGCTGCGACCTGCCGCACGAACAAGGAGGGCAAGCCCTTTGTGAGCTTTGCCATGAACGTAGTCATTCCAGCTAAAAGCGGGATGAACAAGACCATCGAAGTGTCGGTCATCAAGGACGGGACGATGGACGAGACGGATATGCCCATACAGAACCAGCTCATCGAGGTGACGGGTACGCTGATCCCCCGCAAGCGAGGAGAGGCGATGTTCTACAACCTGACGGCGAGCGACATCAACCATGAGCCTGCGAAAGCAGAGGACTGCATCAAGGGCGAACTGGAACTGAGGGGCAAGGTCGGCAAGAAAATCGACGAGAAGACGGACAAGAAGGGAATACCTTATTGGCTGTTCTCCGCTTTCAGTGCGGAAAAAGTTAATGACGGTTTCGAGTATGTCTGGGTGCGCTTCTTCCTCTTCGACGGAAAGCGAGAGGCATGGCTGCAGCCAGGAGCACGCATCCAAGTCAAAGGAACATTGGGACTGTCTGTTTTCAATGACCGGTTGGACTTTACCTGTCGTGTGTCTGAAATGAAGGAGTATGGAACAGAAAATCAATGAAAAGCCCACTGCCGAGCAGAAAGCCTTGGATCTCTTTTCGGAGATGATGATCGCCAAAATAGAGTCATTGAGCAGCAAGGACGGATGGAAGAAGCCTTGGTTTACCGAGGGTGCGCTGCAATGGCCAAAGAACCTGAACGGGCGGGAATACAACGGTATGAATGCGTTCTTATTGCTCCTGCATTGTGAGAAGGAGGGCTACAAGATTCCTCGCTTCTGCACTTTCGACCGTATACAGCAATTCAACAAACCTGGCAGTAGAGACAAGGAGGCAAAACCCCGCGTGTCGGTATTGAAGGGTGAGCATTCTTTCCCCGTGATGCTTACCACTTTTACGGTGGTCGATAAGGAGACCAAGGAGCGCATCAAGTGGGAGGACTATAAACTACTGTCGCAGGAGCAAAGGGAGAAGTATAATGTATATCCGAAGTTGCAGACATATCATGTCTTCAATGTGGCGCAAACCAACCTGAAGGAGGTTCGGCCAGAGCTGTGGGAGAAGCTGGAACAGGAATACTCGATGCCGAAGGTGGATAGGAGCGAAGCCTTTGAGCCTGTGGACAGGATGATAACGGACAACCGATGGATATGTCCCATCAAGCCGATGTACGGCGATTCCGCCTATTATTCCATCAGCAAGAACGAGATTGTAGTGCCGGAGAAAGGGCAGTTCAAAGATGGGGAGTCTTTCTATTCGAACCTTTTCCATGAGATGGGACATAGCACAGGAGCAGAGAATCAGCTGGACAGACTCAAACCAACCACTTTCGGGTCTGCCGAATACGCACGCGAGGAGTTGGTGGCCGAGTTGACAGCCGCACTGACGGCGCAACGGTATGGCATGTCGAAACATCTGAAGGACGACACGGCTGCCTATCTGAAAGCGTGGCTGGATTCGCTGAAGGAGTCGCCGCAGTATATCAAGACGGTGCTGCTCGACGTGAAGAAAGCATCATCGATACTCACGCAACGTATCGACCAGATTGCCCTGAAGATTGAGGAGGAGAAAAAGGCTGAACAGACGGAAAATATCGGCAATGAAGAGAAGGAAACAGAAAACAAGAATGCCGGGCAGGTATATTACGCCTCCGTTGCCTATCTGCAAACGAGCGATGACACAGCGGAACTGGATAAGCTGAAGGAGAAAGGCGACTATGAAGGACTGCTGACGCTTGCCAAAGAGTACTACGACGGAAATGGCATGGACGAGGAGCAGACCTACAGAAAGCCATGTCAGAACAGGGGCGATGACCTGCTTATCGAAGACAAAGACTTTGCAGTGGTCTATAACGGGAGTGTCGGCGGTACGTATGAGGTGTTTCTGAAACATACGGAGCAGGAAGTGCGTGACCATATCACACGCTATGGCGTCGGGCGTGCCACTGAGGACGTGAAGGCATTGGCAAGGGATATGGTAGCCGAAGAGTTTTCGGAATTGGCGCAGCGAAAGATGCCGATATTCCAGATGCCGAATGGCGGTCTGCTGAACCTGCAATACGACAAGGAGAAAGACTGTTTGGATGTGGGAACCGTGACCAATGCGGGACTCTCCGTGAAGCATTCCTTCCCCTATAGTCATGACCACTCTATGGATGCGAACATCAGTTCAGTCTATGAGCAGCTGCTCGACATGGAGGAGTACCAAAAGGAAGAGCAAGCAAATGACGTTGGTCAACAGGAGGAGCGTGTAGCGAAGTCGGCTTTCCACCGATGAGAATAACAAACAAGGGCTGAAAGGTTAACTGTTCATCAGTTGAATCCTTCAGCCCTTGCTTTCATGGCCAGCAGTACCCTTGGAGCGATACCTATGGCTTATGCTTGTTTTTCAGCATTTTCAGTTTTTCGGAGAGGCGGTTATATAGAATCCGGTTGCGGAAATGATACATATTATATTGGTCATTAGGGTCTCCACCCTCTTTCTTGTATTGGATGGCTATCTCTTTCAGAACCGCCTGACTGTGCTCCAGAATGTCGCAACGGTTCAGCTTTTCCTTTGTACCGTCGGGCATGACATGGTAGGCATTGCACTGACGGTCGATCACGTCGATACTGCCGTCCTCATGTACATCGTAGAGCCAGTACGCCCTTTCGTTGTCGCCCTTTATCACTATCAGCGTCAGGGTATCTACCGCATACCTCTCCACATCAGCCTTGAAACCCTTCATGTATATCATGTAGAAATAGTTATATTCCTTTACCGGCTTAAAATACTCATCTTCGTTGATGCTTCCATAAACGAAGGGGTCTTTCAGGCGCAGTATCAACCCATTGGAAGAAGCCCGCATCAACTGCGGTTCCTTTTCAGACACTATTCGGGGTAGGTCGTAGTATATCTGTCCGCTCAACAGGTCGATATAATTATACTCATTATTTCTCTCGACTTCCGCGAAGTCCTTGCTGCAAATGCGTGCACTAATGCCATTGCCGAGACCTCTGACAATATTGCCCTTCATATCCACCACCGCCAACTTGTTGTCCTGCAAACGCACGGCAGCCAGTCCCTCCTTGATGTTGAACACCCTCAGATATTTTGGTTCCACCATCATCATTCCACCTCGGCGCAGTCCCCACATCTTGCCGTTCTCACTTCTGAATGCCTCCGCAGCTTCCTCTGCTATACCCTGCCTATTGTTCCACTCCTCCAGTTTAGCGTCATTAATCAGCTGCTCCAACTGCTCGTGAGCAATGAGCAAAGAGAAACTATTTATTTCTTGATTATTGATTAATGATGAATGACTATTTTTGATTTCTTGATTATTGATTAATGACTGATTATCTCTACTCTTTAATCTTTCATCTCTAATCTTTATCCTGCCCTCAAATGCAGATTGCCAGTTCCAGCATCGGGTAGGCAGTCCGAAGAGCCGTACAAGTCCCACATTGTCGAGTATCACGCAGCACTCCTTCTTCTTGTGCGGGCGCAGTCCACGACCTACCATCTGGAGGTATTTCGCCAACGAGAGGGTAGGTCGTGCCAACTGGATAAACTCCACGTCGGGGCAGTCGAAGCCTTCGGAGAAAATATCGACGTTGACAAGCGTCTGAATTTTTCCTTTTCTGAAATCATCCAAGAAACCCGCTCTTTCCTTGGCCGGAGTCTTGGCACTGATGGCTACTGCCTTAATGCCCTTGCTCGCATAATATTCCGCTATGCTGCGGGCATGTTCGATGCTCACGGCATATATGATGCCCTTTTTCTTCTTGGCAACCTGGGTGTAGCAGTTGTATAGCTGCTCGATGGACGGACGCTTGTTGAGCACTTCGTTCATCTCCTTTACCTGATAGTCGCCGTCCGCTCCGCGTTTCGTCAGTGAGTCAATCAGTTGTTGTTGGCTGCTGCCTTCGTTGATGGTGACATAGTCGAACGGAGCCAATACCCCTTTCTTGATAAACTCAGGGACGGTGAGCGAAGAGAGCAGCACCTCAAACAAATCCGTAAAGCCTTTGCCATTCAGTCGGCAGGGTGTGGCGGTAAGTCCCAAGAACTTGGCATCTGGCCATGTCTCCCACATCATTTTATAGGTTTTGGCAAGGGCATGGTGGGCTTCGTCGATGACAACTAAGGAGAAGCCCCCCTGCCCCCCGGCGGGGGGTGTTGCAACGCCATTGGAGGTTAGATGGCGGGATATGGTCTGGATAGATTCGACCGTGATGTTACGGTCTTCCATATTCAGTCTTTTGATAGTCGCCTTGATTTGTTCAATCAGCTCACGGCGGTGGGCAACAATCAAGACATTCTCGTTCTTCAATTGACTGACGAGAGAAGCTAGAACTACGGTTTTGCCTGTGCCTGTGGGCATCTGCACCATTACACTGCGATGATGCCCGAAAGCCTCACGCACTCGGGTGCATATATCTATCTGATAATCTCTTAGGTTCATTAGGAATTTATTTTTGTGGGGATTTGAGGTTAATGATGGTCTGTTTGCCTGTGATGGAGGTTATGATGGCCTTGCCGTCGGGAGTGATTTCCACCTTGTCGTGCTTTGGTTCTACCAGCACCTTGCCGCACTTGTCCATCACTCCCCAGTGGAGGGGCATATCCTCGATGAGGAAGTAATCGTTCTGTTCCTTGATGCTCCTGTATTTGGGCACGCAAAGGATGCGTCCGTCACTGCCACGGAGCCCCCATTTCATTCCTACTTGATAAGGCTCGACGTATTCGAGCGACTCCACATCACGTCTGTAGTTCTCCTTCCTCTCCTCATCTTTTCGCTCCAACTCTGCGATGAGGGTATGGACTGTCTGAACCAACCGATTCTTGTTCTCCTCCGTGTCTGCACATCCGAGATATACCTTCGGCATCCCCTTATTGACATGATAGTAGCATCCATCTACGCTCATCACCACCAAACCTTCGACATATAGAAAAGAACTCTGCCAGTAGTATTCCAGAGGCTCATCATGCAGGAACACAACGGTGTTGGAGCCATTCTCATATCCTTTACTGTAAAAAAACATACAGTCGGGATTGTTGTTGTCAACACTGGAATGTGTAGTATAGAAACTGTATTTTGCGATACGCTCTCTATTATACGACAAGGTGATGGGAGTCCTTGTCCTGCTGATGATTTTATTGTTCAGTCGAAGGAAATCAACGCCACCTATCCTTATCACTCCCGGTTTTCCATCCTCCAAGTAACGGAGCCAGTTCATGTTCATCAGATCGACGTAAGTTGGCACTTCACCTCGTTTCTCTCTCAGTTCCGCCAACTGTCTCCCCACGATGGTCACCTTTCCAAACACTCCGTTAAGCAGTTTCGTGCGCTCCCTTGCCATCACGTCATCCTTTTTCTGCTGCTCGAAAGTGGCATCCAACTGCTCGTGGCTCACCACCAGGAACATCTCACTGTCGATTGTTTGATTAAGGATTAATGATGAATGATTATCTCTACTCTTTAAGCTTTCATCTCTACTATTTAAACTCTCATTTTTCATCCTTAATCGTAAATCATCTTTCATCCTTAGTCTTCCCTCAAAGGCTGATTTCCAGTCCCAGATCTGGGAAGGCAGTCCGAAGACGCGATAGAGCCCCACATTGTCGATAATCATGCAGTTCGTCTTCCCCTTGCTCGGTCTCAGTCCACGACCCACCATCTGGAGGTATTTCGCCAACGAGAGTGTAGGGCGAGCCAACTGTATGAACTCCACGTCGGGGCAGTCGAAGCCTTCGGAGAAAATATCGACGTTGACCAGTACCTGAAGTCCACCAGAACGGAACGAGGAGATAATCCGTTCCCTTTCCTTAACGGGAGTATGGCTGTCTATCGCCACGGCATTGACCCCTTGGCTTTGATAGTATTCCGCTATGCTGCGTGCATGGTCGATATTGATGGCATACACAAATCCCTTTCTGTTACGGGCAAACTCCATCACACAGTTGTAAAGTCGTTCGATGGAAGGACGCTTGTTGAGCACGGCATCCATTTCCTTCACCTGATAGTCGCCGTCAGCCCCACGTTTCTTCAGCGAACTGATGAGCTGTTGCGTACGGCTGTCCGCCTTGATGCTCACAAAGTCGTATGTCGCCAGCCACTTTTCCTTGATGAAGGTAGGAATATCCCATGACTGCACCAACACATCGAAGAGGTCGGTAAAGCCTTTGCCATTCAGTCGGCAGGGTGTGGCGGTAAGTCCCAAGAACTTGGCGTCAGGCCAAGCATCCCACATCATCTTATAGGTCTTGGCAAGAGCATGATGCGCTTCGTCGATGACTACGAGCGAAGGAGCGAACTCTATAGTGGCTATGCGGCGTGATATGGTCTGTATGGACTCGACGATAATAGTCTGATTGTTGATTACTGATAACTGATTATCCGCATTCAACCCCATCCGCTTAACAGTCGCCTTTATCTGCTCAATCAGCTCACGGCGATGTGCCACAATCAGAATCCTTATTCCCTCATCCTTCATCATCAATCGCTTCACCAGTTCGGCCAGCACCATGGTCTTGCCCGTACCTGTGGGCATCTGCACCATGACACTGCGATGCTTATCAAAAGCATCGCTTACTCGTGAGCATATATCGCTCTGATAATCTCTTAAAAGCATAAGGATTTATTTTTGTGGGGATTTGAGATTGATGACGGTTTGTTTGCCGGTGATGGAGGTCAGGATGGCTTTGCCGTCGGGGGTGATTTCCACCTTGTCGTGCTTCGGTTCGACCAAGACATTGCCGAACTTGTCCATGACACCCCAGTGGAGGGGCAGGTCTTCGAAGGAGAAGAAGTTGTGCTCGTTTTTAATTTTTCGGTATATCGGAGGAACGATGATGTGTCCCTTGCTGTCACGGATTCCCCATTTCTGTCCGAGACGATAGGGTGAAACGGTTCCGATTATCTCAAATTCACGGCGAGGTTTGTTTTTCTCACTCTCCTTCTTCTTCTTTGCAGCGGTTTCTACTTCCGTTATTTTCGCCTTCATGGCCTCTCTCTCCTCATTGGTGTCGGTGCGACCCAAGAACATGCGAGGTTGTCCTTCCGCTTTCAGATAGTAGTTGCCGTCAGCATCCATTATCACGATGCTGTTGTCCGAGAACCTGCAGGAAGACCAATAATACTCGTTAGAATCGTCGTGCAAGAATATGATTCTTTTAGTGCCGTTTTGCCACTTTCCATATTCGAAAGCCAAACAAGTCTCCTTGAAATCAAAACCCTGAAATTCGCTGTAGAAAGACATTGTGAGGGTGCAAATTGTGCTACGAGGAAGGAGAAGAACCTTCCTTGTACGTGAAAGTATTATGTTTCCATTTCGGATAAACTCAAAGCCTCCCAATTTCACTACCCGGGGCTTGTCATCCTTTGTACCTTTGAAGAAGTTCATATTCACCAAATCGACATAGGTATGGACATCGTCCTTGGATTCCAGCAGCTCCACCAACTGCCGGTCTATCCTTTTCACCCGTCCCCACTTTCCACTCAGCAGGTCATTACGCACCTTCATCATCCTTCCGTCCTCAGTATGCTGTTCGAAAGTGGCATCCAACTGCTCGTGGCTCACCACGAGATACATCTCAGTATCGATTTTTTGATTATTGATTAATGATGAATGATTATCTTTACTCTTTAATCTTTCATCTCTACTCTTTAATCTTTCCTCTCTCATCTTCATCCTGCCTTCAAAGGCTGATTGCCAGTCCCAAATCTGTGAGGGCAGTCCGAATACGCGGTAGAGTCCTACGTTGTCGATAATCATGCAGTTCTTCTTCCCTTTGCTTGGTCTCAGTCCACGTCCCACCATCTGGAGGTATTTCGCCAACGAGAGGGTTGGGCGAGCCAACTGTATGAACTCCACGTCAGGACAGTCGAAGCCTTCGGAGAAAATATCGACGTTGACCAGAACTTGAAGTTCTCCCGAACGGAACGAGGATATAAGCTGTTCCCTTTCCTTAACGGGAGTGTGGCTGTCTATCGCCACGGCATTGACACCCTGTTCTTGATAGTATTCTGCTATGCTGCGTGCATGGTCGATATTGATGGCATATACAAATCCCTTCCTGTTACGGGCAAATTCCGTCACACAGTTGTAAAGTCGTTCGATGGAAGGACGCTTGTTGAGCACGGCATCCATCTCCTTCACCTGATAGTCACCATCGGCTCCACGTTTCTTCAGCGATTGGATGAGTTGCTGCGTATGGCTGTCTGCCTTGATACTCACAAAGTCGTATGTCGAGAGCCACTTTGCTTTGATGAATGTTGGAATGTCCCACGACTGCACCAATATGTCAAAGAGGTCGGTGAAGCCTTTGCCATTCAGTCGGCATGGTGTGGCGGTGAGTCCGATGAATTTGCCATCTGGCCATGTCTCCCACATCATCTTGTAGGTCTTAGCGAGGGCATGATGCGCTTCGTCGATGACTACCAAGGATGGAATAAAGTCAAGGGCATCTATGCGGCGGGATATGGTCTGTATCGACTCGACCGTGATATTACGGCTGTCCATCTTCATTCGTTTGATGGTCGCCTTGATTTGCTCAATCAACTCACGGCGGTGTGCCACAATCAGAATCCTTACCCCCTCATCCTTCATCATCAATTGCTTCACCAGTTCTGCCAGCACCATGGTCTTGCCTGTGCCCGTAGGCATCTGCACCATTACGCTACGATGGTGCTCAAACGCCTCGCTTACTCGGGAGCATATATCAATTTGATAATCTCTCAGCATTTTTATTGTTGAAATGTTGAAAGGGGTAAAAGTTTAAATCTTTCCCCATTAACCATCAGTCACCCATGAAATAGTGATACCCTCCGAGAAATACCTCTGGTCGTATTCCCCATTGTAGAAATTCATCGAAACTGGTATTGAACGACTGAAAGGGTCTTCGGTATATCATGTTGATGGTACGCAGATGCCAGGGGATATCCTCCGCTAATGAGACCTTCGTGCGTTTGTCATGTATAATCCTGTCCAAGATATAGCACGACACCTCCAACAGCATTTCGTAAGAAGATATTTTCCAGTCAGTGCTTGGGTCAAAGAGTCTTGGCTTTTGGAACCACAGTTTGCCGATGCGCTCCAGCAAGTATAGCACATTGCCCGCAGTCTCCTTCATATTGCCCCCTTCATATTGTTGCATAAATGTTCTTACCATGTGAGTATATGACAATCCCGCCATTCTTCCCTCCTCCCATGTATCTGGTTCCTGCCATACATGGTCTATCTCTTTACGCATCGTAGGATTAAGAATCATAATACGCTTGTCCTTACGCGACATCACCTCATGCAATGCGTCTTGAAACAAGTTTGGTTCATGCTGCTTGATGTCCTGCAACATGCTCCCCATTTTCAGAGCCATGCACCCGGCATACATATACTTCTGCTGTTCCGTTTTCGCCGTGGCATAGCAATCCGTTATCTCACGCCATTCCTCACGACCATGATCTGGATCAATGCCATATTCTCCATCGTCAATATCCGTGGACCAATATGTCAGTTGCCGTAGCAGCACATGGTGAGGTAATACTAACAGACCGTTCACCACCTGCTGTATCTCTTCGTCAATCCTTTCGTCTTTCATAACTTTCGTTTAGAAATTACTTCTATCATTCTGTAACAAACGCACTCGAGCCAATCACCAAGTACTCATAGCCCCAAGCGAAGGTGTCATCGTCTGCATCTCCGTTCATCAAGTCCTGAAAAGATGTATATGAGGACTCGAATATCCGTCCGTACAGCATATTGATACTGCTCAACTGCCAGGTCATTGCCGACCTGACATCTCTGTCCGTCCTCTTGTCCTTCATCACCACCGCCAGTATATGGCATACTGCCTCCAACAGGAACTCATAGAATGAGCAATGATTATCCTTGTCTGACTCAAACAACATCACGTCTTTACTGTATAGCCGTGCAAGACGTTCCAGCAGATAGAATGCATTGCCTGCCGCCTCCTCCATCTCTCCGTCCTCCACTTGCTTCATGAACGTAGCCAACAAAGGCACGTAAGCGTATGCAGCCTTGTTGCCGTCCTCCCATGCCTCTGGCTCTATCCACGCCTTGTCAATCTCCTCTTTCATCGAGGCAGAGAAACCGATAAATCGGTATTTCTTCCAAGACTTCACTGTCCTCATGGCAGCGGGATATTTGTTGGGATAATAATACTTGATGTCCTGAAGCATGTGTCCGAGTGTCTCAGCCATGCACTTTGCGTGCATATACCTCTCCTCGTCCGTTGTGGAAGCCGCATAATCCTTGCAGTCGGCATACCACTCCTCGTGAGGCAAGTCGCTCTCCACCTCGTATTTCCCGTTGTCCACATCGTCCATCCAATACGTCATGTAACGGATAAGCACCACGTGCGGTAGCTTCTTCAATTCGTCCACCACCGCCTGTATCTTCTTATCTACCACGATGTCGTAGTAGTCTCCCTTCGCATCATATTTAAATTCAAATGGATTATTCCACATAATTTTTGATTATTTGATAAAAGACAATTTTCGATTAAGGATTAACTTTCGATTAAGGATTAAAGATTAATGATTTACTTTCGATTTATGATTAACGATTAAGGATAATCCTTCATCCTTCATCCTTAATCATTAATCCTTCATCGTAAGTAGTTTCATCAACGCCCTTCGATTCCTATACTTCACTATTATCTCAGCCACAAAGTCGATTCCCATGCTCTTCGCCACCTCACAAGTAGAACACAATAGCATTATCTCATCTACGATGTAATGATAGGAACCAGAATCCGCATATCTCAACCTTAATCGCAGGTCATCGATGACAAAGTCTGCATACGCCCTCTGGTCCTCCTCGTTCATATATCGGGCATATCGTTTGAAATACTCCGTACGATGAAACGACGAGCTATTCTGCTTCAGGATTTTCAGCAGACATTGGTATTTCTTTTCTTCGACTATCAAGTCACATACTTTCTCACAATCTTCGTCCGTGATACAAGGAATATCCTCGAATGCCTTGACCACAAAGTCGTCCCATTCCTCCTTCGACACCATTTCCTTCATCCTGTCGAAGTACAAGCGTTTGTTGCTCAGATGCTGCCGGAACACCCGTCGATATTCCTCCGCAACACCCTTCATGTCCCCTTTGCGCTCCAAAAGCAATGCCTTTTTCAGATGCAGCTGTGCAGAGCCCGTAAATCTATCAACCCGGAATACCTTCAGAACTTTGTCAATTGCCGCTAAAGCCTCCTCGTCCTTGCCATCATTCATCAATCCGTTGACCAAATGGGAAGATACAGAAGGCATATACAGATATTCCTCCACAATCCTTTCAATGCCCTTCTCGTCGCCCAAAGATACCAAGTAGTCTATCTTCTTCTGCAACAAGTCATCTAGCGCATCATATTTATGTAGAGCGCAGAGATATTCAAAACTACTATCCTCCAAGTCCTTTTTATATTCTCTAGAGTGACGTTCAATCTGCTTGTCCATCTCTTCTATATATCGCTCTGAACTCGCCAAACGGAAGTCAATTGCCTCATGTACATTGTCGAAGAAAGCCAGACAACAGTCATTATACGCCTCCATCGCCTCTATCTCCGCTATCTCTTTTCGTGCCATTTCCACACACTCCTTCGGAGTCTTGTCATTCCTCAACACATTGGCCAGCATCTCTTCCGCATCCCGAGTATAGAAGTCATCCCCATCCCATTCGAAATGGTCATACACCTGCTTCCGCTCATACTCTTTGCCTACAAACCGCAAAAAGTCCAAACCCTTGCGCACGGCAGCCTCATAGTCGCCCGCTGTAGCCAAGTCCTTGAACTCCTTGAATCGAGGATATGCGTTTATTATCTTTCTTTGCATATATTATCTTTTCTGCTATTGTTATAGCAACTTCTTACTCAGCATCCCATAGTCCTGATGACATTCCGTTTCCATGATTTCCTGCCATGCCTTCTTCAAGTACTCCTTGGTCTCATCAGGCAACTTGCCTTCCTCTTCCAATCCATTGAAGAAGTCAACGAGGTCATCTATGGCATATTCCGGTGAATACATATCATCGAAATAGCAATAATGCTCATCGCTGATAAAGTGTCGGCACATGGATTTTGTCAGCTGCATAAAGCGAAGTGCTGCCTCCTGGTATTCACCCCGATTTGCCAAAGCCTTGATGTGATCGTTTTCCTCATGCATCAAAAGGCTTATAAAATCACAGTCCCAATCCACATTGCGACTCGCAAATATCATTGTTTCGTAATCCTCGTTAAGAGGTATCACCGAGCGAGCCTCATTCTCAGCCGCCAACCGCAATTTTTCCTCCCTCCTCTGTATCCGCTCCAACAACAAATCCTCCTCACTCTTTTCACGTACGACTTCCACAGGATCGCCAACATAAGGCTCAGACGGCATTATCTGAAGCATCAGCTTCTGCAAACCTCTGAAATCATGGTAATATTTCGTCTGTTTGAAGATGAAGTCACACACCCAACGCCGTTTCTCGTCATGGTTCCATGCCTTCACCGAATCCACGAGAGCTGTGAAAGCCCCCTCAATGAGTTTCCTCAATCTTGGTTTCTTTGGTTTCAGATACTCCTCAATGTCCCTACGGAAGACGAAGTCCGGCAACTGTCGGCACAACTCGACCGCCACCGCAAATGCAGCATCGGGACGTTTCAGTTCAATCAACTGCTGCACCGACTTCTTGTACCACCGTTCCAGGAAACGCAACTGATACAGGAAATCATCATCTACGGTAGGAACAAACGTCACCTCCTGCCGTATCAGCCTCCCGTATTCCTTTTCGTAATCCACAGTCAGACCCTTGGGAATATAAGCAATCTTCGGCTTTTCCATGCTGCTCCTCCTCCGCCTTTCGTCCGCATGCTTTATCCTCAATTCCTTCTCCCGTCTGCTGTATTCCTCACGCTTCCGTCTCTCCTCTTGAACTTTCTCCAAGCACTCCTTAAATTCAGGCGACTCCATGGTATCAGGCTTCATCAGTTCGCTTATCTTATTCTGAATAAACCGCTGCCATGCCTCCTTGTTCTCCTCTGTAATGAAGCCCAAAGAGTCAGAATCCATTTCACCATAATATCGGCTCGATTCAATTCGGAATGTCCAATAGTATTCTGATTTCATAAAAAAATATCTTTATGTTTTTCTCCTCTTTATATATTAATGAGGTAACACAATTTACAATAAAAAAAACGGGAAGCCCAGCCTCCAAAACTTCCCATATACAGTCCGTGACTGATGATGTCGAGTTATGTGTGTGATTTTACTGAAGGTTGTACTCGACACCTTTTATGAATGCCTATTTCTCTCAAGCGTATACTTCCTGAGAGACTTTGGCATTCAATTCCTTGGTTATATCTATTCCCTCCCATCGCATAAACATTGTTTTATGCTTATTCAAATATTTCATCATTGCATGAACATCATTCTTTTTGATTCCCATTAGTTCACCAATATGTTCCTTTACCGCCATGTTTATGTAAGGACATGTCATCAAATCCAACGTCAATATTACCAACTCCGTTGATAACTTACGTGTTTTCTCTGAAACATCTTCATATTTTTTGATGACAGAGTTCATCAATTCATTCTTTAGTTCACAAAATCTCTGTTCATTACCGAAATAGTATAACAATATCTCAATTGCAATTGCATTCAATTTGGAGAAGGTAAAACTTTCATCTTTCGTAGTTGCCCCCATATATCGTTTAATTTCAAATTCAGACAAGCGGTACTTACTGCGAAGTCTTTTTATAATAAGAAGGAGGTACAATGTCTCTATTTGTGCGTTTTCATCATGTCTTGTCCGCTGGAATACAAGTGACACTTCATTGTGAATCTTTGAAAATATATAATCCCGCATCTCCTGAGCGAACCGCTTAACGTTGTTGTCTTCATAGTCGCTATCGAGTGTGATAATGATCAGGTTCAGAATATCCATCATCTTCAATGTCGTATTCACCCTTTGACTTCCTGCATACAAGAAAAACACTGAATCAATAAGATTTACAATGAATTTACTCAAAGTCACCTCCATTGTATGTCGCACTTTGGCTATCTCTGCTTTATCAACAATCTCATTATCCCCATCCATAGCAACAGACAATATATTGTGTTTCCTTATAAATTTAAGCAAATCTCTATTCAAACGTGTTGCAACTCTTGCCAAAGTATAATTAACCACATCCTTGCTTTTCACATTACATGACTTCAATATAGACTTAAATTCAGCATTAAATACATTAGATGAGAAATACCAAGAGAGCTTTGTATTAATAGCCGACTTTACCCTCTCTGTACTTATGTTGACATCATCGTCGTCGGTATCATTATCTGCATCTTCCTCTTCTTCGGTCTCTTCTATGGCCAATTCATCCATTCTGAGTTTAAGTTTATCGTCGATGAGACGATCTATCTGTTGCTTTGCCCTTGAAATGTCTGTAATAAATGGCCGTTCAATACTTTCACTTTTCTCTGAACTGATAGTCATTTTAAACTCTTTCAGGACCTTCGTAAAAAGGAGCATGGCTTGGTCACAAACCTCTTGGTCATTATAGAAAAGGAAGTAGTCGTCCACATATCTATAGCAAACGTAGTCTTTATTGAATTTGAAGCCATGCTTGTCAGATAAAGTTGTCTCAACCCTTTTGTCTATATGTTGCATAATGACTTCGGCAAACAATCTTGAAAATTCTGGTCCTATAACAATGCCGTTGGTTTCATTATAGTTCATCATCCTCATCAGTTCGTCCCATACACCTCCAAAGCTATGGTCTTTCCCATCGAAGTGTTCCTTAAATGCAGTCCTTCCACCCCCTAATGCCCATGATATTGAATGGGTATATATATTGTCGAAGCAACTTTGTATGTCGAACTTTTGCAGATGGGTAAATTTCTTCTCTGCCCTTTGGTACCTGTAATCCTCATAAAACCTGTATATGTTGTTGTATCTCTCATAGCTGAAGTAAGATTTAAGATTCTCGTATTCATTGAAGAATAATTCTATCTTGTCAGCCTTTTTACCAAGTAATTTATTATGCAGTCTGTCTTTATAAAAGAAATAGCAGGCCACCTTATTAGGATGTCTCAATGAGAATCTGTCCAAATTGGTGTAATATAACAGAACCGATTTGTATTTTTCGTAGAACTCCACCATCTGAATCTGGTTCAGCGGATGAATTACAGTAAGTTCTCTAAACTTATTTGGCTTGTGCAAAATATTATATGTGAATGGAATACGCTGTTTGTTGTTATTCTCCAATTTCAGACCGTTTTCTGTATTTTGGAGATTTTCTACAGATTTATTGACGATAAATGCAAGGACAGCCAAAGCACCGGTGCTAATATTGTTTCCCCACTTTACAACGTCATCATCTATTCTTATTTGATTCTGTACCAAATAGCGATAGAATCCCCTGTTTGAAAATGTAAAAGGAAGTTCGTAAGGAAGAACGTCGCATAACAACACCCGTTCCTTCTTATATTTCAGTCTTATCTTCTTCTTTTTCATACAGCAACCCCGTTATTTCAGCAATTCTGTCAATTGAGAGGGAGCATACCCTCTTGTCCTCCCAACTCTTTTCAAAAGAAAACTTACTAATACGTTCCATAAGCTTCTTATCGAACACTTCCTTTTCATCAGTGGAGGCGAAAGCATTCTCATACACATTAATTGGATTGTGTATAAGCATTTTTGTTAAGCTCTTCAATTCCTTTATTCCACGCTTGGTTAAAAGGTCATTACTATAATACACCCCCACCTTTACTCCTCCTTTCGTATTTGCCAATCTGCAGTTTCCCGTTATGAAATCCAGAGAATCCAACAAATCCCGTCTCGCTTGTCTGATATTAACTTTGCACAGATTCTCAAAATGCAGAAATGCTTTTTTTATCTTTTTCCGATATTTCTTTTTTCTCTTTGATGATAGACCAAATTCAGTCTTCAAAGAATTACCCTTATTAATTGTCAACAATAAACCATACCCAAGATAATCAAATTCACCAATTTTTATATCTGATTCATTCGAAACATAAAATAAGCTCGTTTTTTTATGTGAAGTATCATGTAGCGACAGCCCATAAGATTTAAACAATTCGCGCAACGAAGTGTAATAGTCTTCTATAGATTTGCTACTTCCCAAAGAAGTTAGAATCATGAAAATATCATCCACATATCTTACATAATACACCACTTCGTCACGTGAACGGATTAACCTGTCAATATCTTGCATGTGGATTTCACTTAACATGCTGCTGATACCCACACCACGTGGTACACCTTTCCCCTCATTAGAACCGTCCTTTGTTTTACAGTCTTCATACATCTTTAAGATTGCTTTTATGAAAGCTAATGATTTATAACTAAGCAGGGTATTGTTCTCCAACTTCTGAATAAGCTGGTCTTGGGGAATAGATTCAAAAAAGTCTTCCACATCAGCTCTTATTATATACCCATTAGTTATTGTGTTAAGCAATATCTTCAACTGGCACATTATCTGATGTCTGCTTGGCATATTCACATTGAATACCTTTTTCAGGTTATGTTGTAACTGACAGATGGCAAAGTACGGGGCAAGCCTTGATGTATCAATAGTAAACTCTTCGTGTTTCCCATGTTTATGCATTCTCATAGAGAATCTGAACTTAGTATTGTTTACCTCAGCAGCAAATCCACAGATATTCTTGTCAAGTTCTTCAGCTCTTGAATCAAGAAGAGAATCAAGTTCATCATTTTTTGCTTCGAATAATTCTTTCTCTTCTTCGCTCCAAAGACTTCTCTTTTTGTGCCTTAATTCCATCAAGTCATTACGACATTGCTTTATCTGAGCCACAACCTCCTGGAATTCGCATGACATCTTTGTGATATCAATCTTCCCTTTCCTATTGAGAAGGTTGTATATCACTCCAAAGTTTTTTGCATTGAAATTCTGGTCTAACGAATTCATAGTCTTGCCCTTTGTTAATTGAGTTTTGAGAATACCTTTGATGAAGACATCTCAATGATACTTTCAACTACTTTTTCAGGATTTTCAATGGTTCCATCAGTTCTTAATAACTCCAATACATTGGCATATTCGTTTGCTATATTTGCTGGAAATACACCTGTTTCATCTGAACCCAGCACAATGTCTGGCACATCTACTCCTTCTTGTTTCCATTTAAGCCATGTAAGTAGATGGTAAGATTTATATGAGTGATGATGACCGATTGTAACATTACTCGTTGGCATGGTCTCGATAGCTATGCCTTTATCTTTTACTCTTTTCAATACTTCTTTCTGAAACGATACAAGTTCCTCAGACGAGAATACGTCAAAGCATCCGATATGTATTATCTTTGTATATTCAGGTGAATTCTTCAGCTCTTTACATCTCTCTTTACGATTGATAATCCACTTCTCAATATCATGCCAATGCATTACGGGCTTGCCAAGAATAGCTGATAGGCTATTTATTCTTTCCAACAACTTTTTCTTTGTTTTTTTAGGCAAGGAAAAAGTAGTCACTCGATTTAAATACAAGTATGCCGCAAACATGAGATTATCCAAATACTTACCTTGTGAAATAGGAAAATGACCGTCGAGATTCATCGCCCATAGCATCGGGTCAACTCCTGCAGCTGAAGCATGTCCTATTCTGTCACCCTCCTTCAATTCTAAGAATTCGATGGCTTCATATATGACACGAAGACCATCAAGTATATGAAAGAAATCCTCACCGGCATGATATGTGTAATGAAGATGCTTTCCGTGGAGATTATTGCGCAATCGGTTAAATGCCGCAATAAAAGCTCCAGGACTTGCAGCGATGTCACTTCCCGCCACGTCTATTCCTGTAAGTTTATCAATATTCGAATCTATCAAGTCATATTGCTTTTCCCATTTTGATCCTTTTATGAAATGGCATACCAAACCAACTGTCGTTTTGTCATTTCCTTGTTTGTCATTCAGTTCATTTATGGCTTTAGAGATGGTGTCCATCTCCTTAAGATGAGAAGCTCCAACTCTAAGTTCGATGTAGTTTACTCCTTTAAGGTCATTACCTGCCATCTGTTTCAGACTCAGATGTAGATTATCCATAGCTGCGCCCCTATAAGGCGCATGTAAGGTGCGATTAAACTGTTCCAATCCAAATTGTGTTGACTGAACAGACATAAAAACTCTTGTAATGCCTTTTATCAGAATGTAATAATGAAGTAATAAAGCAAGATGCTTTCTTCTAATCTTATTTAGAACATTAATAATAAGTCTTGATTCCTCATAAAGAGGTCTGTTTCCTTGGAACCATAAACTTACGGCATTATTGGTATTAACAGGTTTGTTGTTAATCTGCCACAACAAAGCACCTGCATTATCGACATCATTGGCCAAGGCTTCTTCTTCAGTTCGTTTTTTCATCTCTTCTATAAGCTGTTTAGCCACTAATGCCAACTTATACATATCCATTCTTGTCTTTACGATTCCATGGTTCTTATAATCCTCATACCATTGTTCCCTTTTTTCCAAAAAGAATTTGGGATCATACAAGAAGTTTAACCAAGCTATGTCAGCTTCCAGACAACTTCCTGCATGTATGTGGATATCAGCCAAAGTTCCCCTTTTTCGTTTTATACATTCATCACTACAGCATGGCAAGCAAGTGTACTTGAAGTTATTGGTGATAAGATTATCCAAATCAAGAAACTGATTTTCTTTGCATTTTTTCCAAACCAATATACAACTCATCACACTTGGGGAGAATTCTCTTGCAACAATTTGCCAGTCATTCCATTGACCTTCTTTCACGCAAACCACTCCATTTCCATCTATTTCAAGATAGTCATCACAAAACATAGGTAGCAATTTGGTGAAATAATCGCCCAAATCAGGAGTATCGCAACACTTAGCATCGCTGAAAAACTTGCTATTCCAAGCTTTATAATAATGGTCTGGGATATACGGATTGTGGTTGTGAGCACACACAACAAGGTTTTCCTTTAGTTGCTTTTTACCAACCTCTTCCCCTCTCTCGTATTGCCGTAGCGAGAGGTCATCAACCATAATATGTCTTATCGGGTTGTGGCTACTCATTTTATAGTTCTGGATTGTTTTCTGGCTTAATTTCAAGTATGCCGTTATTTATCCTGCATTTATCCTTTAAAGTCGAAAGCGAAGCTGGTCTTACTGTTGCAAATACGGAATTAAGTTCTTTTAAAGCCGTCTCAACGTCATCCCCCATAATCGTTTCAATATTCAACCCTTCCTTGATGATAATATTTAAGGTCTTTGCAATATTCTTTTTACTAAGTGAAAAGGATAATTTGCTCTTTTGATGTAAACAGGCTATTTTATCCAATACAGACATCATACATCCTTCTTGAGTGAGCAATCCTTCATCCAGAATATTATGATTGCAACAACTTCTAATAAAGTGTGTAATTACAGGGAATTCTGATAGATTTATATATGGATAGAGAAGGGGGCAAGCCGTCATCCATTTTGTGAAAGGCAGATCAGCTCCATTTAGCTTACCAATATTATCTGCAAGAATTTTAGCAGATGTGGAAACATTACTTATATTGATTTGCCCTATGTTCTCATTTTCAATGATTTTTGATTCCTCTATCAGGCAGGCATTTAGGATGTTAGACACAAACAGATGGAACACTTTTCCCAACGGTTCTTTTTTGTTGTTTTCTACAATGTTTACAAATGAATAATAAAGTCTCGTAGATATTCTTCCAAAAAGATAGTTGCCATAGTTGATGTTCAAGCCCCTATAACTCTCTTTCCATGAATTTATGCAAGTTGCCATTCTTGATATCGCATCGTCACCTATGTTTATCTCCGTGTCTGGTGTTGTATCACCCACATTATCCGAATAATTCAAATCGTATGTCCTTACCTGATAATATACTGGCATACAAGAAGATATTAGGGCTTGTTGTATCAAATTACCATCAGCCTTCATTATCTGTCCAATATTTGCAAGAAGAGTATATATGGAATAGAATAAAGACCGACCATTTTTGTCATCATAGAGCAATGTAACCAAGGGCAAATATCCCAACACTATCTGAATATCATTTGCACGAGACAAGACCTTATCTATTCGTTTGTCAAGATCACGGCCGCTTCCTTTTGTCGCATCTCCAAATCCCAGCAGAGGAATACAACCGTCATGCCTCGTGAAGTTTTTATTCAGAGAGGCCAGGAATGCCATACTATTACCTATCACGCTTCTCAAATCTCTTGACTGATACACTCCGGCTCCAATACAAAACTTTTCTACGTAACCATTCTCTTTTGAATTATAAGTCAAATAGTGCATGTTATTTCGAACCATACATATTCTGCTCCAATAATCGAAAATGATGTACGGATTCGTTTTGACGATGTGTGAGAAAACGAACGTAAATCCAGTAAGTGCGCTGTTCACGTCAGTGCTTTCAAAGTTGGGAATCAGCTGATAAGCTTCCTCCAACAATTCCTTGTTTATGAGGAAATGAAGAAGGATGTTGTCATACTGAGTCTGATTTGTTATGAGATCGACATCGATATTTTGGGCATACATCCTCGACGTAAAGGTGCTAATTTTTGACATCAAGTCACTATCGTCATTATTGTGCATATTATACAGGAAATGGATTTGAGTTCTCATGCTTGTTGACATGAGAAAAGAACTGAATAATCCAGATACTGCAGCACCCTTTATTCCGTTTTTACTAAATATTTCCTTATAGGCATCTTGTAACGATATAGCCGCTTCGTCTTCATCGAATTTCACATTAAATTTGTCTTCATTAATCAGTATGTTTTCATTTATGCTATATAGGAATACACGATTTTCACTTTTAAGTACCTTCTGCATATATTGTCCTTCAATTTCATTCACCAATCGAGCATATTCCTCTTTACCAGCGTCACCAGACTCCATTTCGTTCTTGAGCAATTCTTTCCCAAAGTTTCTCCATTGCTGTTTCCTTACATTTTTGGAGTAAAGCTTCATATTGCCGCTCAATAAGATTATAAGTTGTGGAGTAGTAAGGAATTTACGTAGTGTTTCCAGAACCATCCAACCCTTCTTAAAGTCCACGTCAATGTCATCAAACATCAACATAAAGGCTTTTTTATTCAGTACTTTCAATGCCAGATAAACCAGCTTATGGAAGTTCCTTTCAAGGTCGAAAGCAGCTTTCACGCTTTCCATACCTCTAACCATCATATACTCATCCTCGTGCCATTGTGGCTCTGTATATGTCATTCCTTCGTTGTCAAGGGTTGGAAGACCCTGTGAAAGAAGATTCCTAATCCTTTGATATTCCTTAAAAACAGTTCTTTGTTCTTCATTAGGTTGGTTGTTTATCACCGCACTTATTTGGTCTTCTATCAAAGAGACAATAAGCAAGAAAAGATGGCCCTTTTCTTCAAATAAGGTAGGGTCAATGAGAGGAAGAATGCAAATATCCCTTCCTCCTCTTGCTTCATTCTCCTCTTGTGCTTCATTATCTTGGTCAACATTCTGTGGATCAATATCATTGTTTTCATATTCCTTTCTTAATGACATAAGGAAAGACGTCTTTCCGACTCCTCTTTCTCCAAGGATGGATATGGTATTATAGTACCTTATGAAATCTGCCTTATTGTCATCATTCAGGTATGATTTCTCTTTATGATTCTCAGCTTTGCTCAATTGTTTCTGAATAAGAGTTTTTACACGACTGAACGCCTTGCTGTGAACCCGTTCATTATCTGAAAAACCTCTTGCATGTAATGACGAACTGAGATCTATAGTAATTGTAGCCATATTGTGTTCTTTATAATTATCTGACTGTTAGTTTCCCATTTATATCGAGACACTAATGATTTTTACTTAAAATACTTATGTTAACGTGAGCTCTATTTAATCCCCAATCCGCACGGCATTATCGAGTCTCCTATGACAATATGAAATCAATGATAAAATTTCCAATGCATCCTGTTCATTAATCGACCATTCGATTTTGGGTTGATGAGCTAATGGATTCCTAAACATATTACATAACCCTTCAAGAATTGCTTCAAATCCCTTTTGTTCATCTTTTTGTTGGTTGGTTTGATAAGCATTAATTATCAAGACAGGATGACCGAACACATGCTGAATCAACTTAATGCCATCTGTATTAATCAATGAAAGATTTCTTATTCTGGTGAAAAGCCCCTTACATGCCTCAAATACGGCATGAAAATAATTCTTATCAACTAATTCAGCTTTACAATATTTAAGTATCTCATGATGTGCATTTCTTGAATTAAGTGCCGCAATCAGATTATTTGCACGTATCTGAGCTTCATTGATTGTATTAGCGACAGTAATTTCTCTGAAACGACCATTTGACTGTAATTCATATCCAACGTAAGACAATGCTTCATTGATTGCGTTTCTTTTTTCATCAAATGTTTTTGAATCTGTATATCTTGAAGGATTCAATACTGTTTGTATGAATATCAAAACTTTATTAGAGCAGCCATCGTTGTTCTGACACATAGCTAAGGCATTGTATAATCGCTTCCATTTTGTCATTGTAGGTGATGTGTCATTTATATTGCATTGCTGTAAAAAATGGGCAATCTCTGAACCTGTAAGTCCATCATTTGTATCGCCAAGTATTTTGGATATTCGTTCCAAAACCCCTTGCTTTAAACATTTTCTTGTTCTCATAAAGTACTCTTTTAATTACGATAGAAATGGCAATTCATTATAACTATAACATAATCCAAATCATTCATAGCCATTAACGTATCATTGCTATGATATTTGTGTTTCAACGACCTCTTTAATGAATGAGATAAGCTTTTCAAAATCATCACCTCGCTCAAACACCTTTGCCCCCATATTACTACGATAATCAGAAATCTTTATCTGTTCATCTTCAGATTTCCCATCTGCTTCTATGATTTTAGCAACAAGCGGCTGTAGTTCATGCCCTATTCGCATCTTGACTTTCGTGCTGCCAATTATCTCTTCATCTGTAAGTGACAGCAGGTCTTTGTCCTTATATGGACGAAGGTCAACGCAACATAGTGCATATTCATCAGGATGTTTGGCTGCCTGTTTGATTTGGTTCGTACTCATGTGGGCAGGTTCGTCAAAGTTCCATTTGCTTTTCACCTCAACGAAGAAGACAGGCTTTAAATTATCCCCATCCTTTATATGGACTACAATGTCTTGGCCATTCTGAATGTCTTCTACCTGGCAATCAGTTTCCTTGTTTTTAATTTCAACAGATACGAGTCCTTTCTCTATATTCTCCTTCAGTGCGTCTTCTATATGCTTGCCGATAATCGAAAGATGATTCATGCGTGCATTGCGAGCCTTTTCCTGCTCAATCAGTTCATGCAGTTTTTTAATCAGCATACTTCTGTTTTCCGACTCACACAGTTCCGCACATGCTTTAAGCGTATCAGAATCCGTCTTCACAACACTATAAATGTGCTTACGCTCTTCCTCCCCGCTTATTCTATCCAAAAAGATATTTGCTTTATTACTGTTAATATTGGGGAACCAATATTTCCATAATACACTATCACTATCAAGATGAGAAATTATCTCAATAGTGGCATTGGGGTGATACTCTTGCTTTCGGAGTTCTTCTTCCAGATCTAAAGCATGCCCCTTTAGCCTGTCTTCGTCAAAATTCAGAAAACTATCGTATTTTGCTATTACCCAACAATCCTTCAAGTCCTTGTTCAGCACATCGTAGTAGTAATTGCATAGGTTATCAACATCTTCAGAATTTTGAGGATGTTCCACCTCCTCCATCAATTTTTTCAAACAGTTGTGCTTGCATAACTTTCCATTCCTATTAGGGAAGATAGCATAATCAGGAATAACCTTTGTCTGATAATAGGTAGGCTTTTCTGTATTACTCAAAGCATACAGCAGATTATAAAGAAATACAGCATTGTCTTCATTCTGGAACCATAGACCATCCTTGTCATCTTGCTCAATGTGTCGGAATATATACCTTATCAAGGCTTCAAAGATGGTTCTGTACATCAGTTGCTCCTTGTCGGGGTCGCCAAGGTGTTGCACAATAGTATTGGCATATTCTATATGATAGCGCCTACATATTACCCTCATTGCATTGCATCTGTCAGTATTTGTATAATTCGTAGGTATTACCAGGCAGAATTTAAGCATATCATCAAAATGCCCTTCAAACGGATGCTCTTTCTTTCCCTCTTCCTCTACAAATCTTACCAGTGCCGTTTTCAGGTCATCCCTGCCAAATTCCGTAAAATCCGTAATTTCATTATACCGTTCGTCCACAAGCATATCTGTAAACCATGGCACCAGCGGTTTGCATACATTATATAATTCAGATGTGATATCTTTGCCATTTCTCAGGTTCTCTTTCGTTTTAAGCGTCCCCTCTCGGTTAGGGATAATCGCTTTCGTGGTGAAATATCGTTCCTGCTTACTGTCACGCAAATAATTCAAAAAATCCAGAAGGTTTTCTCCTTTTTCCGTGACCCTCGCCACAATCTCTTCTATCGTGACACACCAGTCTTTGCGTTCGCTGTTCCATTCATAAACAATATCCGACCATTCCAGCAGTTCATTTTTTGCAGGGAGAAGCGACACCTTCGATGCATATTCATAGATTACATCAACGTATCTGTCGTTCCCTTCCTGCTTCAGAAACTCCACTATTTCATGGTCTAACACTTTTACCTTTTCTATTTCTGATATACGAATGTGTCCTGAAGCAGACTCAACCAATGGAATATTCACGAAGACATCCACCCATGTCCGATGTCTCTTCTCATAATATGCCATTGTCTCAGCCTTGGAATCCGGTTTCCTGATACCTATCGGAGCCAAATGAATGCTGTTCTTGATGTTGGCAGCATGATTGTACAAATAGTCAAACAACATATTGCACATTTCCTCCGTAACTTTGACATTTTGGTCTATCTTGTACTGATGCTCCCTGTTCCCGTCAGGCACCACTATCATGTCTCTTGGTTCTGTCGGATATAACCTGCAGGAATGGAATATATAGTTCATACCGTAATTTTCAGTACCGAGAAGAGGAAAACTGATGAACCATTTGGGTATTCTGTCCAGCCGGATGGCTTCTTTAAGTGATTTCAAAGGGAGAATAACTATATCTTGCAGGTCTTTGGATTGAAGATAGTAAATGTCTATTCTTTCTTCATTCTTCAGTATAGTTTTTACTTTGAACCCGTCACCCACGTTGTTTTGGCTTAGTCTCGTAAAGCGCGTATTTCTACCCTCCTTATAGATAGTGCATTCTTCTATCTTTTCATTGATGACCATAACATACGGCATCAGCAACAATGCAGATTTCAGCCCCTCGCAGACAGCAGCCTTTTGTTCTTCAGCCTCCAGCTCATATATAAAGGTTGTCCATTCTGCCTTCAATTTTGTTGCATCCTTCTCCAACAGTTTGTCAACCGCATCAAGCTGTCCGTCCATGGCAGCCATCATCTCTGACAGATTGTTTGAAGACCTGTCAATTTTGAAGTCTCCCATATCTACATACAAGTCATCCGTGATTTGGTAGGAACCACGGATGGTCAACTTGCGGCTATATTTATGGGTAGTCATAAAGCCTGTGCCAAATTGACCCGTTTTGTCTTCATCCTCCTTGTCAGCTGATGAAACCTGCTTTATCAATGAGGTTAGGCTGTCATAATCAAAACACTCACCATTGTGCTTAAACACCAGTTGGCTGCTATTTAGCTCAATAACTATCTTGCATCGTTCCGACAAGTCTTTGGCATTCTGTACCAATTCCCAGATCGCTCGTTTAGCTGTATTGTCATCATACCTGCCAATGCCCTGCAGTATCTTCTGACAATGCTGCTTGGAATCTTGCCTGCGGCTGCTTTTACGATTCTTGTCTTGAATCCTTTCAAGTGTTTCTTTGTCTATCTGCATTTTTACCGATTGAATATGAAGGAGGCGAGTATAACGTCTCTTTCAAATGTCCGTTAATGTTTCTTTGCATTTTCCCATAGCTCACCCCAATGCCAATTATTTCAACTGCTCTGATATGATAAGACTGGTCATAATGTTTGTCTTTGATTTGTTTCAAGGCAGTCTGTGATTCATCTTTATCTTCTTCGGAATACTTGAACTCCAAAATATAGATAACGTGAGGAAACTCAATAGCAACGTCAATTCTCCCATCAACCGTCTCTTTCTCAGAAACAATTATAAATCCAAGAGTGGAACAAATCACATGAAAAATGGTATGGAAATAGCCTTCGTCGATTTTTTCTTTATGGACATTATAAGGCACACTGCTTATAAGACTTTTCATGATGTCAATAAAGTTGTCTATTCTACCTTCATACAAGTGATTCCGCGCCTGCAAATAAGCAGGTGGCATTTGAGTCTCTACATTGTAAAGCTTTCGACAGCGATCCACCATCTCTGTAATATCTGTTGCTATGCAATACAAATCTTGAACAATATAAATTGTTTGTCCATTGTCGAAATTATCTTCTATTAATGGTATATTTTGCTTAACATACCTGTCAAAGTTTTCAAGATAGATCATTACTTGATGTTCGGAAGAAAAACAAGAAGGTATTAATCGAGTTCCTTCCTTGTGACCGAAGTGTTCTTCCAAATTAGAAACCACAGAAAACAAGAAATCCAACAGTTCATTACCACGTTTCAACAGATAGATTCCCGTATGCCTGTATTGATTAATATCGCGATACAATTCATTCCATTTTCCATATCTTGACAATACCCATTCGTCCAGATAATTGGTAAGTTCTCTTTCTGTCTCTGTCATAAGTGTAGGAACTGTTGAAAGGGATACAGCGACTTCTTCTTTGCTAAATTTGTCATCGTCATTTTTTCAGCGACTCCTCTTGCTTGTCGAAGAATACCTGTCTCCATAAATAATGCGTATGATAGTTTTAATTATGAATTGTCCTCCATCCCAAGTGGTACACCCTAAACACTGGCTCCCACAGAGCTTCTTCGGGATAACCGCTCACGAGTCTCATTACTCGTTTTAGCTTCCATATCCCATGCTTCACCATCCCACCCTTTTTCAGCTCAGCGTCCCGAGTATCGTATTGCCCAAAGTTGCCGCCTTGCATAATCTCAGCCAACAATTTCTTTCCCTCCTTCTCATTAGGATAACAAATCATCCATGGACAATCATTAATCATTAATCTTTCATCCTTAATCGAGAGTTGTGTAGGAATAGCGAAGACTTCGTGGAGGACAAACATCACGGCAGCAGCAAACTTCGCCATACCGAAAGACCGTATCACCGCCATCACCTCTTCTTTCGACATCACCGGTGTCCCCAGCCCTTCACTCCACATTCCTTGTGACTGCAAGTCCTGGCACTCTATCACATCGTTATGCCAGATCTTCAGAGCGAAGTAGTAATCCATGAGTTGCCTTAATCCAACGCCACCCTCAAATACATGCCGATACAGATGCACCAATTGATACACCACGTTCACAGAAGGAGTAAGCACAGGAAAACCAAGCTGACAATTGTTCTTTAGACATACATCAAACTGCTCCTTGAACCACCGCTGCACACGCATATTGCGGATGGGAGAACAAAGGAACGAAGGCCGATAATGCATCTCGACCTCCGTTCCTTTGTCCGTATGATACTCCACATGATAATACAAAGGCTTTAACTGAGACTTATCCTCCCTCAATCTACACTGCAACCGAGCATATTCAATAATCCCCCTTACACCCTTGTAATACTCATATTCCACAGAATCCCCTTGCTGTATCGCTATAGGTATTCCACTATCATTAGTCAGTTTCGTCCATAAGTCAATGTCTCCTGAGCTTCTAAAGTCTCTCAGTTCCTCTGGATAGTTCTCCAGATTCGACTGCCCTTTTATAACGACAGAATCTATGCCATCATGTTTGAGGATGGTAACCACCTCATTACATTCTTCGCTCAACTCAAAGTTCCGTTGCCTTATCTGTTGCGCAATAGCCACCCATTGCAGAATCATCGCCTTCGGCGGCCATTGTTCCTGTGGCAGCTTCTGTATTGCCACATAACCAATGCCAAGCAAGGCATTCTTTTTCAGCAGGGCATACAGCCCCTTCCATTCCTCCATAGTCAACTCTCGCGACAGACACGAGCGTTGACCAATGGCCACCTGTATCAGTTCATAAAATAACTTTTGAAGCATCTTCTCAGCCATCCATCATCAACAATCAGTAATCAGTAATCAACAATCAATCAGTCTCTTCTGAATATATCCCTCGAATAAACCTTATCTTCCACATCATCCAGGCAAGCGTCATATCGGTTGGCAATGATAGCCTGACTTTGAGCCTTAAAGGCATCAAGATCGTTCACCACCTTGCTGCCAAAGAACAAGGAGCCATCCTCCAATGTCGGTTCATGGATGATGATCTCCGCACCCTTTCCCTTGATACGTTTCATGATGCCCTGGATAGCAGACTGGCGGAAGTTATCAGAATTGGACTTCATGGTGAGTCGATAGACACCAACGACAACTGATGACTGATGATTGATGACAGATGACTGATTATACTCGTTGTTCTCTGAATAGGCATACCAACCTGCTTTGCGGAGTACGGAATCGGCGATGAAGTCCTTGCGAGTGCGGTTACTCTCCACGATGGCCTCGATAAGGTTCTCTGGCACATCTTTATAGTTGGCAAGCAGTTGCTTAGTATCTTTGGGCAGACAGTAGCCACCATAGCCAAAGCTTGGATTATTATAGTAGTCGCCTACACGAGGGTCGAGACTCACACCTCTGATGATGCTCTGGGTGTCAAGTCCCTTCACCTCAGCGTAGGTGTCCAGTTCGTTGAAGTAGCTGACACGGAGAGCAAGGTAGGTGTTGGCGAAAAGCTTCACTGCCTCTGCTTCTTTCATTCCCATAAACAGAGTGTCGATATTCTCTTTTACGGCTCCTTCATGCAGTAATTGAGCAAATACCTTTGCTGCCTCCTCCATCTTTGCCACATCCGTCACCTTCAATATAGCCTCGTTCTCCTCTTTGAAATCCACGCGATTTATCAGTTTTGGATAACCCACAATGATACGGCTCGGATATAGGTTGTCATACAAAGCCTTGCTCTCACGCAGGAACTCCGGCGAGAAAAGCAGATTGAACTTCTTCACACCCTTGGCAGCATACTTCAAATACAGCGAACGAGTATATCCTACAGGGATGGTACTCTTGATTACCATCACTGCATCAGGATTCACCTCCAACACCAAGTCGATAACATCCTCAATATGATGAGTATCGAAGAAATTCTTCACTGGATCATAGTTTGTCGGAGCAGCAATGATGACGAAGTCAGCATCCTTATATGCAGCCCTACCGTCAAGCGTAGCCGACAGCTTCAGCTCTTTCTCAGCAAAGTATTTCTCGATATACTCATCCTGTATCGGAGATATACGTTTATTTATCTTCTCTACCTTTTCAGGTATCACATCAACCGCTGTCACCTGATGATGCTGTGACAGCAATGTAGCCATCGACAGGCCCACGTAGCCCGTACCGGCAACTGCTATTTTCAAATCATTATAGTTGTTCATATACTTTTATTTTTTATTACAATATACCCGTTGGCGGAATTAATTTAAGTTGATAAATATG